>OGRN01001685.1_pt1 | contig 18334 bp, 8 predicted proteins | sample 1553401 | NCBI WGS metagenome assembly OGRN01 (sample SAMEA2580096, study PRJEB22360) | human gut metagenome | biome: human gut; feature: human-associated habitat; material: faeces | place: Denmark | collected 2008/2010 | reverse complement strand
TGTACGAGCGCTACAACCCCGTGCGTGTGCTGAATGACGTGCTGAGTTTCCGCGTTACGCATATTTCTGTAGTGGATAAGATTCTGGCCGATTTGCTGGAAAACGATCGCGACAAGGTTATCGGGCAGTACGCATGCATTCTTTTGGGCGGTGCGGCGCTGAACGAAAAGACGCTGCGCATGGCTTTGCGCGCAAAAGCAAACTTGTACTCCAGCTACGGCATGACGGAAACTTCCAGCTTCATTGCCACGGCTCCGGTGATCCGCGGTTTCGATGGCGGGCTGGAGCTTCTGCCCGGCTACGATGCTCGCATCGTAAGCCCCGATGCCGATGGCATTGGCCAGCTGCACGTTGCGGGCCCCGGCATCTTCGAGGGTTACCTGAATGCCCGCAAGGCCATGAGCGCCGATGGTTATTTCGTTACCGGCGACAGAGCATCTATCGACCGTAACGGTCTTTTGCGTGTGTACGCGCGCACCGAAGACCTCATTATTTCGGGCGGCGAAAACATCTACCCGGCCGAAGTTCAGGATGTTCTGATGGGCATTCCCGGCGTGAAGGATGCCTATGTGTTCGGCACCGCCGATGAAACCTGGGGGTATCGCCCTGTGGCGTTCATCGAGGCCGACTATTCTGCCGAAGCCATCGCCCGCGACCAAGAAGAGTTTGGAATCGACCCTGCTCAAAGCTGCATTCGTCCGGCAACGTGCCCGCAGGAATACGCCCATATGGTGCACGATTACCTGAACGGTTGCATGTCGAAGCTTCATCACCCCAAGCATATTTTGGTGATGGACGAATTCCCGCGCACCATCGCCGGTAAGGTGGACCGACGTGCGCTGAAGCAGCGCTACGACAAGCGCATCGACATCAAGTCGCTTACCCTGTATCGCGTGAAGCAGCCCTTTTCCCATCCCGTGAAGACGGCCAAGGGTAACGTCGATTTCCGCGAATCGTTCTTCGTGGAAGTGGAAGACTGGGCTGGGCGCACGGGTATTTCCGAGTGCGTTTCGTTTGCCACCAATTGGTATCTGCCCGAAACCATCGGGGAAGATTACGCCGTAGTGCGCGACTCCATTGCCTCTGTGGTGTTAGGTGAGCGCTATCTGCATCCCAGCGAAGTGTCCGCTTCGCTTGCCACGTTCCCTGGTTTGGCGAAGTATCCCATGGCGAAAGCTGCGGTGGAGCCTGCCATCTGGGACTTGTACGGCAAGATCATCGGCCAGCCGCTTTCGAAGATGATTGGCGGCTCGAATGCCGAGAAGATTTTGGGCGGTGCCGTGGTGGGCATTGCCCCTGTTGAAGAAGTGCGTGCGGCGGTAGACAGCCTGGTAGCCCAGGGGTACACCCGCGTGAAGATGAAGATCGAGCCGGAAACCGCACTCGAATGCGTGGCTGCTGTGCGCGCCGACCATCCCGACTTGACGCTGATGCTTGACGCCAACCAGTCGTTCGACGAATCGTATCTGAACGTGCTGTATAAGCTCGACGCATTGAACCCTGCATGCATCGAGGAACCTTACAATCCGAACTACGTTCCCAACAGTGGCGAGCGCAACCTATTCGTGCGCCTTTCGCTGCTGCAAGACGAACTGAAAACCATGGTATGCCTAGACGAATCGGTGGTAACCGCAAGCGATATGGAAGCAGCCATGGGGTTGGACAACCTTCGTTGCTATGCCTTGAAGGTTGCGAAGTTCGGAGGCATTCAGCCCACGCTCGACTTCTACCACTGGATGCGCAGCCTTGGCAAAACGGTTTGGATGGGTGGCATGTTCGACACAGGCGTTTCGAAGCGCATGCACGCGGCTTTCGCAACCTTGCCAGGCATGGATTTGCCGCCCGATGTTTCGGATTATTCGGCATATTTTGCCCACGATACCGCCCTTCCCCCGTTGGACCTTGAGCACGGCGAATTGGTGCTGAATGCGCCCAAGAACCCCGTCGGCCTCGGCTGCATCCTGGACAAGGAGTACCTGAAGTCCATTGCAATCGACGAAGTAACGGTTACCACCGAAGGATAGTGTTTTTTGCCATGCGAAAAAAGCTGCTGGTTGTTGTTGCCGTGTTTGCCTTAGCGCTTTGCATGCCCGCCATGGCGTTTGCAGCCAATTCGGCGTTCGACAAGGGAACGGCGGAAAGCACGAGCTACGTTGACTCCTATACGGGCAATGCTTTCCTTATGGAGCGCGATGCGCTGAACCTTACTGTTGGGCGCGACCTATATTGGGTGGGAGACACGCTTAACGCTCGGGGCCTTGAAGTAGGTGGCGGAACCGGTGGCAGCGCTTTGCTGGCTGGCGGTACGCTCAATGTGGCTTCTTCTACTATTCACGGTAGTTTGCGTGCGGCAGGCCAGACTGTCAACGTTTCTTCGACGACGGTGGGGAACAACATCACCGTTGCGGGTCAGGATGTGTCTATCGCATCCGACGTTTCTGCGTGCGGTGTGTATGCTGCTGGTTCGAATGTGAGTGTATCGGGAACCTACCAGGGTGCAGCTTTCGCAGCGGGCACGGTGAACCTGGCTGGCTCCTATGCAGGTGACGTGAGCATTTCCGCAGGCACGGTTAACGTTTCGCGAGGCACTACGGTGGGCGGCACGCTGCGGGTGCCGAATAACGCGCAGGTTACCATCGAGGAAGGCGCCAACGTCCCCAACGTAAGCTATGTTGATGATGCCTTGGTTTCTACTGTTTCTGAAGGATCGGAACAAAACTCGTTTTCGGTGATTGGGCCGTTGCTGTTTTCGTGCATGGCCCACGCCTTGCTGGTGCTGCTGTTTTTCTTCCTGATTAAGGGCGCGATGGAAGGCGCCGTCAAGCTTACCGAAACAAAGCTTTCGCGCATGTTCGTGTTGGGTTTCGCGGAGTTCTTCGTGCTGCCCCTGCTGGGTCTCTTCCTGCTATTCCCGCTTGTTACGGCCCCCATTTCTGCGCTGATATTCATCTTCATTGCGGTGCTGTGGATGTTTTCCATCCCGTTTGCTGGCTACGTGCTGGGACGCCGCTTGTTCGAGGGAATGGCTCCTTTGGGTGCGGGCATGATAGGAACGCTTGTTCTTACCGCTATTTGCTATATTCCATATCTGTTCTTCGTGGTGCCAACCGTATGTTCCATCTTCGTTGCAGGCTACCTTACGCAAAGTTTCTTGGACAAGCGAGTGGGGAAATAGGGCCAGGTACCAGATTCGCGTTTTCGGTTTTGGGCCGCTTCTAATAATGAATGCTTTAGGGCTGTCGGGCTTCCGGCGGCCCTTTTTAGTGGGATCCAGCACCTTTCTTTATTTTCCATTTATAGCGTGAATTGGTCTTTAATTCAAAAAATATGGCACGTAGCCCAATTCCTTTGGCGAATGCACCATTTTCCCTGTTATAAAGAGAGAGGGGTTCGTATATACGAACGTTACGAACATACCTATTATCTGCGACGATTCAGTTGAAGCGCCTTTCTTCGCACGGCAAAAGTGGGTTGGACGGTACGCAGATATCCCCTGGTGTTGAAAAACTCGGCAGCATCGGGAGAAGCATTTGCTAGCAAACGAAAGCAAGATTGGGGATCGAAGATGAAGCGAATACGACCATTACTGGCAATGGCCTTTGCGCTTGCTCTTATATGCTTGGGCGGCAGCTTTGCCTTTGCAGACGACGAGGGCGGCAACCGTTCCATGCGGGGGGGGCGGCTTCCGTGGCAGATCCGTCTTCCATGGACGATTGGGCGGTGATTCTTGGCGGCGAAACGCCTAACACCGCGAACATCGGTCGAATATGGACGGACAAAACCGTATCAACCGACACAATTACCACGAGCAGCGGAAGCGTCATTAATCGCGGGGATTCAGCGTTCATAACGGCTCTTTCGCCGCTCTCGTCCACTTCGAATGTGGCATCCTCTTCCACCACGCCGCTCGACATTGTGCTGGTGCTGGATGCTTCGGGGTCGATGGACGATCCCATGAATGACGGTACGAAGCGCATCGACGCACTGAAGAGGGCGGCAAATGACTTCGTGACCACGATTGCCAAGCAGAACCAGGGCATCTCCGATTCATCAAAGCAGCATCAGGTTTCCATCGTGAAGTTTTCGGGCGATAAATCTGCTGTTGTGGGCAACGACACGTACTATAAAGGCGGATACAAATATAACTACAGCCAGGTTATGAAGGCGATGTCCCCTTGCACGGATGCTGCCGCATTCACGAACACCATTAACTCCATCAGCCCCGCCGGCGCCACGCGTGCCGACTACGGCTTGCAGCTTGCCCAGAGCCAAACCTCTAACCGCAAAGATGCCAAGAAGATCGTTATCTTCTTCACCGACGGTTCGCCTACTTCTTCTAGTGGATTCGAGTCGGGGGTTGCCAGCAGCGCGGTATCGGCAGCAAAAGCCATGAAGGATAAAGACGTCAACGCCACCGTGTATACCGTCGGCATCTTCAGCGATGCAGATCCCTCTGCTGATCCTTCGGGAGCAAGCAACGAAAACAAATTCATGCATGCGGTTTCCAGCAACTACCCCGAAGCTTCCTATACCCAGAACAGCGGATTCTGGGGCGGCTGGAATTGGGACCTGGGTACGCGTGCCGAAGGTTCCGACTTCTACAAGTCGGCCTCGAACGCTGATGATCTGGACAAGGTATTCGAAGGTATTTCTTCCGAGATAGTTAAGGGGTCGGGCTACCCGACGAACGCCACTGAGGGCGCTGAGCATACGAGCGGCTACATTACCATCGATGACGCGTTGGGTGCCTATATGCAGGTCGATGGCTTCAAGGCCATTGCGCTGAACGGGCAGACTTTCGAAAATCCCATGAAAACCACTGCAGGTAATGTGGATACGTACACCTTCGACGGCACGGTAAATATGGACGGTAAGGACGTAAGCTTGGGCAACGTGGTGATCACGGTAATCAAGTCTGATGACCTTGCCGCCGGCGACAAGGTTCAGGTGAAGGTGCCAGCAGCGCTGATCCCCCTGCGCAGCTACAACGTGAACCAAGACTCTATGACCATGACGGTTTCGGACACCAAGCCGATCAATGTTGTGTACACGTCGAGCTTGAAGCCTGGGGTGGAAAGCCTGTTGGCAAACCCCGATGCCGCTATGTCGGAGTACCTGCAGGCGAACTCCCAGGAAGGCAAGGCTTCGTTCTACAGCAACGACTGGGAGCAGGGCTATCTGGGCAAAACCGTTGCAAACTTCGAGCCTTCAAAGGACAACAGCTACTATTACTTCACCAGCGACACGCCCATCTACACCGATGAGGCATGTACCCAGCGCGCTCACCAGGTAGTTAAGGGTAATACCTATTGGTACAAATATTCGTACTACGAAATGACTAATGCGGGTAGCGGTGCCGTGGAGGAGAAGGAAAAGGTCATAAGCTTCAGCGGCGCTGATGCCGAGGCCATCGAGGGCTCCATCGGGGTGGACAGCCAGGGTGCCTACTTCAAGGCAGGTACTGCTCGACTGACGTATCTTAACGAGCTTTACAAGGCAAAAACCTCTAATGATACCGAGACTGCCATTGACGTGCTGAATCCGAAGTGGGTTGGCGCGGGCCAGGTTGGATCCTACTTGGGCAACAACGGCAAGCTGAGCGTCGACCTCCCCGGCACGCTGGCGGTAACGAAGCAGTTGGAGGTGTCCGACGGGTACAGTGCTGACGACTTCGCAAACGATTCGTTCGAGTTCACTATTAATATGCCCGATGCCGCAACCAAGAGCTTTAGCGCTGTGGTGAAGAATGCCAACGGCGATAAGGTTGGCGACGCGTTTACCCTGACGTTCGACGGAGAGGGCAAGGCAAAGCACGACCTGAAGGCAGGCGAAACGCTGTACGTGTATGGCCTTGCTGGCGGTTGGAGCTACGCGGTTACCGAATCCGATCGTGCTGGATTCGCTCAGGTCGGAACAGACCTTACGGGTGCTATTGCAGCTGGCGAAACGGTAAATGCGAAAGTGGTGAATACCTATAGCGCATCGGGCAAGCTTGAAGGAGCGAAGGTTCTTAAGGGCGAAAAGGTGCTTACGGGCCGCAGCTGGAACGGTACTGATAAATTCACGTTCCTTCTGGAAGCACCCGAAGGCTCCGTCGGTGTTCCTATGCCTGAAGGGGCCATCGGCGGTAGAGCAACCGTTGAGGTGACCCAGCCTGACGGAACTCCGGCTGATACTCCGGTTTCGTTTAACTTCGGCGACATTACGTATACCAAGCCGGGCGTGTATACCTATGAGATTCGTGAATCGGAAGCACTCAGCGTATTGAATCCTGGCGTAAGCGCGTCGGAGGCATTGTATGAGGTTACGGTAACGGTTACTGACGAAGGCCATACCGGCAATTTGACGGTAAATTCTGAAATGAAGAAGTTGCTTTCCGACGATGGCAACAAGGTAGAACCGTCAACGACGGTGCCCCCTGCGTCTTTCGTGAACGAATACGACACCCAGGAGGTTAAGTGGGTGCCTGTTGGGGAGAAGAAGTATACCGATTCGACTGATGCGCGTCCCCTTGAGCAGGGTATGTTCCATGTAATTGCTTGCACGGATGATCCAACTGCGCCCTTGTCCAAGCTTGATAACGATCAGGAGATTTCGGGCGTACATAACGGTGTAACCTACCGCGGCGCGGTAGTTTCCGTGGACGCGAACGGTGCCATTGCATTCCCGCGAGCAACATATACTTACAGCAACCTGGGCCAGGGGCAGACTGAAAAGACATTTACCTACAAGATCATGGAAGTGGTCTGGGATGGCAGCAATTGGCACTCCGTGGAGGACGCCCTTAAAGACTCGGATTATGTTTCGGCAGGAGTGAAGTACGACCCGACGATTTGGACCGTCAACGTAACCCTTAAGAACGACAATGGCGTGCTGGTGCTGAGTGTCCAGTACCTGAAAGGTGACGTTCCTGTTCAGGGAGCTTCCTTCCAATTCGCAAACAGCTATGACCCCAAGCCTGCAACGGCAACAATTGACGGCACCAAGACTTTGACGGGCCGCGACATGGCGGACGGCGAAACCTTCGGATTTGAGCTTTCTGCTGCAGACGAAACTACGCAGAATGCGGTAACGGCGGGCACTGTGACGCTGCCCGGTGCGGCTACTGTATCGGGTGCCAAGGCCGATGAAGTGAAGGGCTTCCAGTTTGGCGAGATCACCTTCAAAAAGCCGGGCGAATACACCTTTAACGTGAACGAGACGAAGTGGAATGGCGAAGCGGTTCCTGCTGCCGACGGAAACGGCATGCAGTTCGATCGCAGCACCAAGACGGTGAAGGTAACGGTGACCGACGACCATACCGGCTCGCTCAAGGCCGAGGTACCCAATGGTGCAGTGGCGTTTGCCAACAAGTACGCTACGAGCAGCACCTATAACGGCATTCAGGTTGAAAAGACCCTGCAGGGCAGGAACATGGCTGCTGGTGAATTCGGCTTCACTATCGAGGGTAAAGACGATGCGTCTACTGACCTACTTACCGATGCAGACAAGCAGTTCACCAACGAAAACAACCGCGCCGATGGCGTTGCCGATGTAATGACGAAGCTTTCGGGGCATACGTTCACCCAGGCAGACAATGGCAAGCACTATGAGTTCACGGTTAAGGAAACGATTCCCAATGGGGCCGTCCAGGACCAGGCAACAGGGCTTTGGTACGCTGAGGCGACAGGCTTGTACTACGACGGGGCAAACCATGTTGTGACCATCGATGTTGCCGATGACGGCAACGGCAAATTGACGGTAACTACCAAGGTTGACGGTCATGATGGCAACGTGGTTTCCTTCGTGAACAAGTATCGTGCCCAGGATGTTTCGTTTGATACCGCAAACGCAGAACTGAACAAGATCCTGCAGGGTCGTGACTGGATTGAAAGCGATTCCTTCGACTTCACCATCAGCGCTTTGGACGATGATGCGCCCATGCCGATGCGTGATGGCAATGTAGTGTCTTCCGTAACGCTGAAGTCGCCCAATTCTAAGGACGGCGATGCGGTACCGTTTAGCTTCGGCCAGATTACGTTCACGTCCGATATGGTGAAGGATGCTCCTGGCCATACGCGTACGTTCACCTATGAAGTAACTGAAACTGCTGGCAACTTGCCCGGTATTCAGTACAGCACCAACAAGGCTACTATCCAAATTACGGTAAGCGACAACGGCAAGGGCCAGCTGGTCGCTTCGGCAACCACGCAGAACGGAAGCTTTGAAAACCGTTATTCCGCTGAGCTGAAGTACACGGCAGCAGGTGGCTTGAACCTTGCTAAGACGCTGGCTGGTCGCGATATGGCCGATGGTCAGTTCACCATTAAGATCACGCCTGCCGATCAAGCGGCTGCAGAGGTGCTTGGCCTGCCTAACGATGGCGCGGTGATAAGCATGCCCGCCGCCAACGATGGGGAACAGGTTGTGAAATCTGCGTTGAGCTCCCAGGTGGTATTCGATCAGGGAGACGCTGGCGAGACGTATGTGTATACGGTTGTCGAGCAGGGTACGGCACCTAATGGCTACACCTACGATACGGCAGAACGCACGGTAACAATTACCGTTGAGGGCGATGCGGCGCAGGGCACGCTGAAGGCAACCACGGTTGTGTCTGGAGGTCCCGAGGGCAGCAAGACTTATGCGTACAGCAGCGATGCCGCCGGTCCGCAGGAAAAGGCAGTTGTACCGTTTAAGAACAGCTATGCAGCTTCAGGCAAAGTCGGCATTACTGCTACCAAGAGCCTGACTGGCCGTGATCTTACCGAGGGTGAATTCAGCTTTGCGGTTAAGTACGCTAAGGGCAGCGACGACCTGCTTATGGCAAGCAACGAAGCTGATGGCTCTATCGACTTCGGTAAGCTCAGCTACACCACCGAAACCCTTGCCGACATGGTGAAAAACGGCTATGCCGTAAAGACAACGACGGACAACGGGCCGGCATGGACCATTTATTATGCGGCATACGAAAAGATCGATAGCTTGCATAAGTTGCCGGGTGGCGTTTCCGCCCAGACGCAGTACATTCCGTTCACGGTGACGGTTGTCGACAACGGCGACGGCAAGCTTACTGCAACAGCCAATACGGGCGATGATGGTCTGGTGTTCAAGAACGTATATTCCACGGGCGGCCCGATTGAGGTGGGCCTTTCCGGCGTCAAGATTCTGAAGTCTGACGCTGGCTTGACCCCCGCAAGCATCGAGGGCAAGTTCACCTTCACGGTAACGTCCGATGATACTGCGGCTCCTAAGCCTGAGCGCACTGTGGTGAAAAACGATGCCAATGGTAACGTTGATTTTGGCAATATCGAATTTACGCTCGATGACCTGAACAAGGCGTTGGGTACAAACGGCACGCGTGCAGCTGATGCTGACGATGAAACGAAGGGAGCTTCCAGCGAGGAGGCTGCCACCGATGCTGCTGGTCAGAGTGCGTCCGATCAGGGAAGTGCTGCAGGTGCCGATAGCGAAGAGCAGGGCAACGCGGCAGTTTCTGATGGCACCGAGCAGGGCCAGGGCGCTGCAGTGGTGACGGGTGAAGGCACAGGCGCAGCTTCCGTTTCGACGGCTGCAAATAAGGTTGCTGGCGCCGAAGGTGCCGACCAGGCATCTGCGCAAAGCGATGAGCCTGCCACCAGGGCTGGCGTTGCCCGTTCGCATACCTTCACCTACAAGGTGACGGAAAGCGGCTCTGCCGATGGCGTAACCAACGACACCGAAACGAAGACCGTGAGCTTCAAGGTGACCGACGACGGCAACGGCAAGCTGACGGTGGAGCGCCTGGGAGCCGCCTCCGATCCGGCGTTCGCCTTCACCAACACGTATTCGGTGCAGCCGACCGATTCTAGCGTGACTGACCAGGTTAAGGTGACGAAGCAGCTTACGGGACGCGATATGGCTGCTGGCGAGTTTGCGTTCGAGTTGCTTGAAGGCGACAAGGTAGTGGCCACGGGCACCAACAGTGCAGGCGGCAGTGTGGCGCTGAGCCCGATCACTTACACCAAGCCCGGCACCCACAGCTACATGCTGCGCGAGGTGGGCGGCGGCACCCATAAGGCTGGCGTTGAGTACGACGGAAGCGTGTTCGCCGTGACCACGACTGTGACCGATGATGGCAACGGCACGTTGTCGGTGACCCACAAGGTTGACAACGATGCGAATGCGGTTGAGTTCACTAATTCGTACGCGCCGGCAGCCACCTCGGTAACGCTGGGTGCCTCGAAGGTGCTCAACGGTAAGAGCCTCGAGGACGGCGAGTTCAGCTTCGCGCTTGAGGGCGAAGACGGCACGCAGCTTACTGCCGGAAATGATGCGAACGGCATAGTAGTGTTCCCCGCCATCCAGTACAGCGAGGCCGGCACGTACCAGTACACCCTTTCCGAAGTGAAGGGCAGCGAGACTGGCGTAACCTACGACGAGGCGGCTTACGCAGTTACCGTTGCCGTTGAGGACGGCGGCGAGGGCAGCCTGGTTGCCACCGTTTCCTACGAGGGTGGCAAGGCTCCGGTGTTCAACAACACCTATCAGGAGCCGGAAGGCCCGGCTGCGGCTGACGACCCGGTTTCCTTCGTAAAAGCTGCGGTTTCCGGGGCAGCCAAGACAGGCGACAACCTGCTGGGCATCGCTGGGGCGATTGCTGCAGTAGCGGCGGTTGCAGCGGCTGTGGCCGTGGTTTCCCATCGCAAGAAGGGCAAGCACGCTAAGAGGTAGTGGGGATATAGGGACAGGTCCCGCTTCCCCGCTTAGCCATAGCGCACAATGATAGAGCCTCGCTTGCGTGATTGATCGCAAGCGAGGCTTTTTGTTGGACGGGAAAAGGTGCTGGGGTCATAACTCGGAAGTTATTTGTTTGGGTTTAATATCCACGAATAAGATTCTCCGTCCAAAGTGGACGCCCCTTTGGATACCTAGAAATCCCTTGGTTCCTTATGGTCCAGGGGATTTCTTTTTTGCGGTGTGCGCTGATGCCGCCCCTCCCGCGCTTCTTCTGTTTGCAGCTCGAAATTGGTCTTTAATCCAAAAACAACGGGTTTTAACCCAATACTTTGGCACTTATGCCATTTCATGGGATAATGAATAAAGCATTGTTTCGCCTATCGGGCTAGACCATCGCATAAAAGCCTTGTCTGCTAGGCCGTACGAAAGATTGGAATGCGGAAAATGAAGCGGATGCAGTTGATACTGGCAATGGTTTTTGCTCTTTTGTGCGTGTGTTTTAGCGGAAGCTTTGCATTTGCGGATAGCGAAAATGCTTCTGCTGCCAATGCAAACGAAGCATCGTGTGAAACCGATGCAATTGTGGGTACCGTGAAAATCGATGGGCGTCCACTCCATGCTGGCGAGTTCGACTTTGGCGTGAAGTACGCAAATGGCCGCGATGATTTGCTTTCGGCGAAAAATGAAGCCGATGGAACAATTGATTTCGGCAAGTTGAGTTTTACTGTTACTTCGCTCGATGAATTGGCTCAAAACGGTATTGCCGAGAAAACAACGATAGATGGCGTTCCGGCCTGGATTGTGTACTACCTGGTGCATGAGAAGACCAACGGATTGAGCGATGTGGGCGTAACGCCGCATACCGCCCCTGTTTCTTTGGTTGTAACGGTTAAAGATGAGGGGAACGGGGCGCTTTCGGCAAGCTTCCGGACGGCGAACGAACTGCGCTTTGATAATACGTATTCCACGGGAGAGCCCGTCACTATGTTTTTGGCGGGAACGAAGGATTTGCAGGTGGAAGAAGGAGCCTCGCTTATTGATATCGAGGGAAAGTTTCGATTTTCTATATCGACAAAGGATATAGCAGCACCTATGCCCGAATCGACGGATGCCGGAAACGGGCAATGGGGCCGAATCGAGTTTGGGTTTATAACGTTTTCCCTCCAAGATCTGAATAAAGCCCTGGATGTTGATTCTGATTCTGCGGAAAAAGCAGGATGGTCTCGCTCCCATGTGTTCAAATACAAAGTCACCGAAAGAGGATCGGTGCCGGGTGTGGTGAATGATCCCGAAGCGAAAACAGTGAGGTTCAAGGTTACCGATGATGGGAAAGGGAATCTCGCCGTTGTATGCTTGGAATCCCCCTTCACTGCATCTACCGCCTTCACGTTCACCAATAGGTGCGTAGTTGTGCCCGATAATTCAGCTAATGATGAGATGGGCTCGGATGCAGGCGATAAGCCGTTGAACTCTAATGGCGACGCCGATCCTAATGCCGGGGACGTTGTTTCGCTGAGTGTGGGGAATGCTCCAAGTGGTACTTCGGGTGGCGTATCGGTTTCCACGACAGCGAAGACGGGCGATGCTACGTTGACGTTGGCGGTGGTACTTGCCGCGGTTGTCGGTCTGGCAATGGCCATTGCGAGGCTTGCTCGCGGGAGGGGGCGTAACCACAAAAAGTAGCACGCGCAAAAGGAACAATGCAGGCAAATGAAGCTGCAAGCAGCGGGCCGCCGGAGTAATCCAGCGGCCTGTTTTGTGCTGTTGGCACATGTGCGAAAACTGCGCTGTGCCGTTCGCTTGGAGAGGTTGCCGACCTACCGAAACGTAAAATGTGACGAAAATTTGAAGACAGAACATTTCAATTGCGTTAAGTGGGGCGCCTCCCTATAATTGATCAAGTCGCATAGAGCGATTGATCGTGCGGGGTGGAGCAGTCTGGTAGCTCGCCGGGCTCATAACCCGGAGGTCGTTGGTTCAAATCCAGCCCCCGCGACCAAGCATTTTCGCAGGTCAGAGGTTAATTCCTCTGGCCTGTTTTGTTTTTCTCGGACCCTGGGTGGTCCCGAAGCGGTCCCAGGCCCCAGTAAGTTCTAAATTTTCACGATGCCATTGCTAGAAGTGTGGCGACTGTTGCGTGTTTCGGAGATGCGCAGGACTTCTGAATCTGTGAAGGTCTCGCATTGCTCCGCCGTCTGTTCAGTATATTGAACAGACGGTGTGCTTAGCTGCTCTACCCCAAAAGCTCTTTGCGGCACGCGACGATCCATTCTGCAAGTTCTGGGATTCCCTCCCCAGTGCGTGCGCACGTTTCGAATATCTCAAGGTGGGGGTTGAGCACGCGCGCTTGTTTGCGCAGCGCTGCCATATCGAAATCAGGGTTAAGCGGAAGATAGTCGGTTTTGGTCACGATGAGCGCATTCACTACCGCGAACATAGGCGGATACTTGTACACCTTGTCATACCCTTCGGGAACCGAAAGCAGCATGACGCGTTTGTGTGCACCGGTGTCGAACTCTGCCGGGCAAACCAGGTTGCCGATGTTTTCTAGAAACAGGTAATCGAAATGCTGTCCGCCAAACGCCTGGAAAGCGCGTTCGACCATGCTCATCTCAACATGGCATATTCCCCGCGTTTCAAGCTGCACTGCTTGTATGCCCGCATCCTTGATCTTCCGCGAATCCACGAACGACTCCAAGTCTGCTTCGATGATGCCGATGCTTGACGATTTCCGCAGTTCTTCAATGAGCGCCAGCAGCAAGGTGGTCTTGCCTGCGCCGGGAGATGCCATAACATCCACGAAGAAGGTGCTCTGGTTTTCAAGCATCTTCCGAAAAACGTTTGCGGCATTGGTGTTGTCGGCAAGAATGTCTTCTTTTATCTCTACGATGCGTGATTCTTCCATCGGTAACCCCTCTTCAACGGGAAGGCGGCTCCCCTAAAGTCGGGGGAGCCGCTAAAGCAAATGCTAATCAACCGTTTTGCCCATGATCTTGTTTGCGGCGTAAATACCGCTGATACATGCGGGCTCCAGGCCCAAGCCGTTCACGTCACCTGCCATGATGAGTCCTGGTGCCAGGTTTTGCGGCAAAGCCTCATGGGCGGCGGTGTACAGAGCATGGCTCCAGTACTTCTTTCCTATAACCGTCCACTCGTCGAAGTACTCGTCGAATTTGCGGGTTTCCTCGAAATCGACCTCGGTGAACACCTCGTAATCGCCGTCGAAGCGCTTGGCGATATAGATAATCGGAATAGTGTCATCGAACAGGTGAACAAGGTGCCCACGGAACTTCCGCTTGACTTTCCCTCGCACCAAATAGCCCGTAAGCTCGGAAGCCTTGCGAATATCCAGTGCGGGAATTCCCTCGACAGGCTCCAGGAGGCGCTGCGTGTCTACGGCGGGAGATGCCATAACCAGATTGCTCGCCGTAAAGCGTCCTGTGCCGCATTCGACAGCCCAGCCCTCGTCGCACTTTTCAACCCGGGTTATCTCGTCGATAAGAACCTCTCCCGAACCCTGCGCCAAGCGCTGCTTGGTCCCTTCGGAATCGAAGTCGAAACGCTTCAGATCGAAAAGCAGCCGCAGGGGAGGGATCTTCATGGTAAGAGGCTGCACGGTGTTCAGATAATCAAGGGCGGTAAGGTCCTTGATCTTCGTTCCCGTACACGCGTGAGCGAACATGCTGATCAGATCGTGGGCGATGGGGCCAAAACCCATTCGCTCGATCATATCCATCGCTGATTCTTGGTACAGCTGCTTGATCATGGAGTCTTTCTCAAGGGCTGCCGTGACCTCCATCACCGTGCAGTTGTCCTTGAACTTGGTGTAGCGGGGGATGAATTCCTCGCGCATCCACTTCATGTACTTCAGAAGCGAAGGCGCGTCGGCAATTGTTGTAGGGGAAACCGGTTCGTACTGTTTCCCGTTGTCGTGATGGCAACAGCCGGCGCTCAAAGCGGGCAGGACATCAGGCCCTTCAATCAGCAGCTCTGAGCGGAGCATATATTTGTAGGTTCCGAAATAGAACACCGCGCCGTAGTTCATGTGGCGTTCTTCGTCGTTGCAGATTCGCCCGCCAATATTGGGGCTGATCAACAGGTATTCGCGATCGTTTTTCTGGAGCCCCAAGCAGCAGTTCATGCCAGCTGCACCAGCTCCAACCACGATGGTTTCGTAATGCGTTTTCATGGCGCCTTCTTTCCCTTAGTCGAAGTAACGCTTGCGGAAATCTCTGCGACCCTCCCCCAAGCCGGTGATTGTTTCCATGCAGCAACGCCCCATGACAAGGGATGCGGTTCCCAGGATGAAAACAACGAAGTACTTGTGGATGGGAGTGCGCAGGAAAGGATCGAAATGACAATCGCAGCGATAGATGAAGCGCGATTGGGTTTCATTGATCTGGTACACCTCCCAGTTCCACGTCCACGCAAAGCGGTGGAACCACAGGCGAAGCGCGCCTTCCTGATTTGGGCCGCGGTTTTTCCACGTTGGATCGGTAGCCGTATCGGAGTGGGCTGCCCAATAATAGAGGCCGTTTTCTCCGTTGGAGCAATCGGTTACCCATTCGCCGATAGAAAGCGGTGCCTGGTGAAACCACTGAAACTCACCAACGTGGAGGTTTTGCCACTGAGGGTATTTCTTCCAGTCGTAATGATTGCGGATGTCGAAGGTGAACAGGCGCTCCAGGCGCTCAAAGCTGTACCAACCACCCTTTGATTGGCCTGCCTGTTGCATGTAGGGCCATATCTCTTCGGGTAGAGCGTTGACTGTAATGCCCCCGTCGTAGCGAAGCGTTTTCTCCCCGTTGTGGAAGTGGTCGTCACCCTTGAGATTGTAGGCGCGCTCGGCATCGGTCATCTTTGTGCGCAAACCGTAGATCCACAACATCGAAAGCACAATGAAGCACGCGCCGCAGATGCACCAAAGAATATTCCATACCGTGACGCCAGGGCCGAACAGTTGGAGCAGGTAATCGGTTTTGTTGATCCCCAAAGCCAAGAGGGCGAATCGGGTGATCAACGCTCTACGGGCGACGGGGTTAATCAGCCTGGCCCCCCAGCCGATAAGGCCGTACCAAATTGCCTCGGCACTACATTCCATCATCTTTTTCTTGTGGCCGATAGCCCAGTCAATCAAAACGCCTATGATGCCCAGGAAGTACCCCAACAGTACAAAACCTACTTTGGTGGCTTTAGAGAAACGGTCCATGAAGCGAGGCTGTTTTTCGGGCATTGAAGGCAAAGTTCCATTTGCTGCTTTTGCCATGAGTGTCACGCTCCTTTCCTCTGCTTGCTATTTCTTGTGTTTAAGAAGCAGCCACGCCAATGCGCCTACGCCAATGGCGCCTGCCACGTATTTCTTGTTGTACTTGAAGAAGGCTTTCGCGCTTGTGCATCCAAGATTTCGCGCCGCCTCGTCGGCAAGTGCTACGGTTTTTTGGCCCGCTGCCTGCATAATTGCCATCGGATCCATTTGGGTATCCTTCCACTCGTAATCTGCCGGAGGAATCTCCATCGTGCATTTGACCATGTCGATCCTTCCTTCTTCCAGGAAGTACTCATGGATGCTTTCACGTAGGGGCATGGTTTGCTGAAGGGTGATGGCGTCGTTCGGGCAGACGCTCTTGCAGTACCCGCAGCCGATGCAATGGTCTTGGTCGATTGTCACTTTGCCATCGGGATTCATCGTGATGATTTCCTGCGGGCACTTCTTGGCGCAGTTGCCGCAACCCGTGCATTTCTCGTGGTCGATTACCGCCGTAAAGCCAGCGCCGCTGAATCGGTTCTTTATAGTGCGGTTCGCATTCTTGCAAACATCGAGCGCCACGCAGCAGCAAGGGCAGCAGAAGCAGATTTCCATGAACTCATCCATCTTCTGATTCTCGAAGCCCCAAACCATCTGTTCGAGCTCAACATATAATGCCTGTCCGATCAAACCCGCATCGCGGGCGTCGTAGACATGCTGCTTAGCCTCTTCCTTCGTTACCGGCTTTGCCAGCCCGTTTTTCACCGCCGTTACTCCCGCCATGTTGAAGAACAGGCAGCCCAGCGTTTTTTCGTATTCGGAGCAGTCGTGGGCGGAACGGCAAATGCACCGATTCATTTGAGCGATGTATTCAGCGCCATCGATGGCGTCCATGATCAGATCTATGGGCAAAACCGCGGTTTTGCCTTCCTCGACCATGTCCACATTAAGGGGCAGTACAGTGCCGTGCGTGTACATTTTTTCATCGGGCGAGAACTGGGTAGCCCTTTTATAGAGCTCTGGAATGATACCCTCTTTTCCCGTAAGCTTTGCTCCCGATACGATCATCATGAACACCTTAAGGGTGCGGTCCCACGTTTTTGGCGTTGTGGCCAGCACTTTTGTCATGATGAAGTCTTTGATTCCCAGCCCGCGCGGGTGGTTTTCGTGCAGGGGCTTGTCTGGCAGCTCCCTGCGGTGCAGGCGGCCTTCGTCCAAGAAAAGCACTTCCCCCTGCGGGGTGATGTTGCCGCCGTCGCGCGGGTCGAGCGAGGCAATTACCTCATCAGGAACCCCGATGCTCTTCAGTTTCTCGTAATCGATACCTGGCTTTACCCGAACGGAAGCTGCTTGCGTTTCCGTAGCGTTTTCTTGAGCTTGGTTGAGCATTTCTTCCCCTTTATGCATTTCCCGCTCCTTCCTTTTCCGGACGATTTATTTCCCCTTGTTCGTAATACGTGAAGTAGGCCTATCTGATTTCGATTTCCTTGATAAGGAGTTCTCCGCCGGTGACCATGTCGTAGTTTTCGCTTCCGCAATCGGGGCAGCACATATGCCTGTCGCCGCCCATGGCAAGTTGGAAGGTTGACCCGCAGTCGTTGCAGTAAAAAGCCATAGGTACCTTCTGGATCTTGATTTTTGCGCCTTCGGCAAGGGTGCCTTTTGCGCAGCGGTCGAAATAGCGCTGCACCCATTCTTCTTCCAAGTTGCGCATTTCGCCTATAACCAGGCTCACCGAAAGGACCTGTTTGGCCTGCTGGGAGCACGCGTTGCGCAATACAACGTCAACGATGCTTCTGGTTACCCCAAGTTCGTGCATTTTGTCCGCCTTTCCCCTCAAGGCAGCAGAACGAAGCTCCTGATTTCCCCATTTGCCAGGACGTATCAAGCGACGATACAGCTTCGTGCTCTGACAAGTAGTATTCTAATTGCAGTTTGAACGTGTTCATGAAGAACGAGACATTTTGCCGGGGATTGTATTAGCTGTATTAGCCCAGCTGAGCGCACTTCGCAGAACGCCATTTCGGGAACAAAGGACGAGGTAACGATGATCCCTATTCGACAGCTGCCAAAATCTCCAACGCGAAAGTGCTTTGAAGAGGCATTTCTTGAGCTCTATGCCCAAAAGCCGCTCGATCAAATCAGCGTTATGGCTCTTACGGAAAAGGCGGGCTATTCACGGGCGACGTTTTACCGCAACTATTACAGCATCAGCAATGTTCTTGAGTCTGTCGAAGAAGAAAATACCTGCACATCAACCTGTCAAGCCATTATTTCGTGCTTAGACGATATTACGCTTGAGCAGGCTACCGATGCGATGGCCGACTTTTATCAAAAACGCTTCAGGGAAGTTTCCATTTTGGCGAACGGGGAATATGGGTCTATTTACCTTGA
>OGRN01001681.1_pt1 | contig 18373 bp, 22 predicted proteins | sample 1553401 | NCBI WGS metagenome assembly OGRN01 (sample SAMEA2580096, study PRJEB22360) | human gut metagenome | biome: human gut; feature: human-associated habitat; material: faeces | place: Denmark | collected 2008/2010 | reverse complement strand
AATAAAATGATTAACAACAGCATCATCAAGGATTACGCCGAGGATTATATTTTGAACAGCGACCAACAACTAACCGATTTTGATATTGATGTGATTGTCGAAAATCTGCATCATGTGGCGTTGGTCAATAATATGACTATTGAGGAGTATGAGGATTGTGATTCTTTTCCGTCCGCTGATTTTATTGAAGCGTTCGAGAAAGCATGATAGATAACAAGAAAGCCCCTAGGACATCAACCTAGGGGCTTTCCTTATGTCATACGAGGTATTTGTTCGTACCGTTCACGGCTTTTAGCGCGACATAGCGTGTCTTTCCCGACCCGCCTACGTAGTGGCCCCAAACATAACCGTCCGCAATGGTGGTTCCGCTCATGAGGTTGACCGTTTGTCCTTTGCGGTATTGCGCCACGACTTGACTGTGGATGCTTGGTGCCGAGCGTACGTTGAGCACGTCGACGTTGACGCGATAGGCGCGTGTGGTGGTGGTGGTGGTATTGTTGCTGCTGTTGCGTGGATGAAAGTAGCCGATGATGCCTTTTTTGCCGATGTTGACGTATCCGGCACGGTTGGGGTTTTGGCTGATGGTTTGTAGCGTGCCGTTGCCGTTGTCTCGTACTACGATGGCGACGTGGTTCATTCTGCTGCATTTCCAGAATGCCACGTCACCGTAGACGGGCGTATAGTTGGCAGGTTTTCGCTCGAACGTGTTTTGCAGTGCGCGGCTACGTCCGTACCGTGCCGTGTACACGCTTGCCGCGTATCCGTCTACCGTGTTCGTGTCGGCTTGTGGAATACCGTACACGTGCTGGGCGTAGTGCGACCATAGGTCCCAGCATTGGCCGCCGTATGCCCTGTCTACGTCGATGGTTTTGCCGTTGACTGTGTTAATCCATTCTTGGATGTTCATTTTTGTCCCTTTACATGGTTTGTGTCAGATATAATGTTGCCGCTGTCCACGGGGTTGCTGTGATGAGCATGAAGATGAATGCGGCATGGTGGAATTGCGGATACTGTACGGCGTAGGATGCGAGCCACATCGCAAGCCCTATCGCCGTGAGTACGCTCAATATCCAATATGATATGATTGTGTTCATTTTCTGCCGTGTTTCGATTGAGTGTCGTTCTTGGCGAAAATCTGCATGAATGGCGCGTCCGCTAGTTCAGGGTTGATTTCGGTGATGTTTTCCAAAATCGACGTGAGTTCAATTAAACAAATTCCGCCGACAGTGCAGACGAATACAGAAACCGGTAACCCTAAGTCGACGTGTAGGTTAACTTCATCGATAAACCATGCTGTCAACGTGAGGATTATATAGGCGAACTTGTGACCTAACCCCTCCCGCATTTTTTCGGAGCTTAAATTGTCCTGCATGATGGCTTTCGCCATGCCGGTAACGTAATCGGTGGCGATGAAGAACATCACTGCGATAGCGCACCATACGTCCGCTGTGGTCATTGTTGTTATTCCTTCCTATTTTCCTAGCAATTCTCCTATTATTAAACCAAAGTCTGCTTTGATTTGCGAGTCGTCGAATCGTATTTTGCCAAGTCGGTAGCCGGTAGTGAGTCGTCGTATGATATCATCCGACTTTTTGACGTACCATGTCTTTTCGTTAACGTGGTTCGGGTCTAGCGTATAGACGGGGCGATTGTTGTCCTTTGGAATGCGTCGTGAAACATATTGTGAAACATGCCCGTCACGTTCGGACACGGATATCCATATCCCGAAACGCGCATAGTCTGTTGTGTCCAAGATGTAGGATAGTTCGCCGTCTGGTGGTATGGGTGCCAGCAATGTGTCAGACTCGTCGCGGAATTTGTTGCGGATTGCGTAGTCGGCGTAGTCTTCGTCGTACCGTTCTAAGAATCTGCCGAACTTTGATTTGGCGACTTTTGCCGAGAAACCGCCATAGTCAGCCAATTCGAGACATATGAACCCACTACAGTAGAGTTTGTATTGTTGTTGGTTGGCTTGCTGTGCGCCAATGTCCAGCCGGTATTTTGCAAAATACGGGTTAGCTTTCTGCACCGCGTTAGACAAAAACAATACTTTCGTCCTGTCCTGCCACCTGTCCACCGTGTTATAAAATTCACTGAACGAGTTCACCTCATTGCTTAAGAACCGTAAGTTGTCGGGGAAAATCTCGTCGAAGATAATCAAGTGTACTTTAGGATAGGCGACTGACTTCAACCCTCCCGCCTGTGAGAGGGCGACGAAGTAACAGCATGTCCGCCAGTCCTTTTCATCCCATGACGTCTTATGTAATTGCCCTTTTTCTCCATTGACTCGAAACTCGTATGATGGAAAGTACTCTTGGATATCCTTGAAAAACGTTTCCTTGCGATGCTGTTCCACGTCCGTACGGCGTAGATAGATGAACTCATAGCCATGCTTGATGTACTCTTTTATACCGTACCGTTTCGCGGCAAATGTCTTGCCTAGGCCGCGTGCGCCGATTATGAAGTTCCACGGGGCGTTTCGCGTCAACAGATTGTGCAAGTCGTAATAATCGCTCTCGTCGAGCGTCTGCAATGTCATGCTTGCAAACCTCCTAAACTAGTGGAGGGCGTGCGCCATGACTCGCACGCCCTCCACCAACCTATCATATGGCAGCCGTTCAAGGGGAAAGGTCATCATACAACCGCTGCCATTATCAAGTATACCACGCTTTTAGAATGATGGCGGGTTTGACTTGCCGTCCCACACACTCAATAATGAATATGCCTGATTGTATCGTGTCGTGTACGGGCCGAACGGATATGTGTTCAGAATATTGTTTTTAAGTTGTGCGAGATTCGGCGCTTTCGGCACCTTGAGCGCGTTAGCGGGCGACTGGTGATACGCCGTAACCCAAAGTATTTGCATTTTAGTGTCAGTATACTGTTTGGGGTAGCCTGCGTAGTCTTCTGCGAACTGCTTGCGCTGTCCGTCGCGTGACTCGCTGCGTCCGGCCCATGTGCGGAACGCGGCCGCTTCCGACGAGGTGAGCGAACGTTTGAACGCACCGCCTGACTCCATGAGCGCGGCTATTTCAGGCGCGGCGGTTTTGAATGCCGCATATCCGGTTGGGTCGGCGGCTTTCATGGCGTTGAGTACTTGCAGGCGTCGCTCGAAACTCCATTGCGCAATTCCGATGCCTTGGAGGTTCGCGGCTTCGACTGCATCCCAGCGCAAACCCGCTTCGACGGTGCCGACAACATAGAGGGCGTACGAGTTTTCGGCCGACAACGAGACGGATGGATGCGCCTGTCCGTTGTCGCTGGGCGGTTGGGATTGTGACGCTTTTTCAGAAAAATTGTTGGCCGTCGTACGGTAGAAAATACGGGTTCGCGTCCCGGCATTATCGCTCTCGTGTAAGTAGAGGTTGTCGCCCTGCCAATGTATCCACGCGCCACCACGCGCAGAATCAGCTGACCCGCTGCTATTGTCGCCTGTCGGATTATTTTCCGTGGACGTCGTTCCACCCCCCTCACCCAGTGCTTTCGGATGCAGATAGCCTAAAAAGGCGGTCAGGTCGAATGTCATGCGCTGCGCGGGGTTAGGGTTTTGCGATAACACGGTGATGCGCCCGTTATGCACGCCGTCTTCTATGACAATGGATACGTGTGAGCCTGTGTGTTGGCTTGAGAAATTCCAAAACGCCACATCACCTTTTACGGGACTGTAGTCGGCGGGCTTCTTCTCGAAAATCTGCGCCATTTTCGCGTTCGTGGGAAACCTTGTGTAGTTTCCTTCCGCGTATCCGGTTGGCGTGATGCAGTCGCTTACGGACGCACCGTATAAATCCATGCAGTATTTAGCCCACAAGTCCCAGCATTGTGCGCCGTAAGCGCCGTCCATGTCCCAGTATCGGCCTTGGGTCTGCTTAATCCAATCATTAAAAGTAATAGCCATGCCACCATTATAGTGGTATGGCTATTAGCTAAAAGTGACGTCTATCAGCTCTCGTATAAGAGTCCGTCCGCTGGGCGCACCCTAATTTTCCACACACTCTTAAAATTGCGTGCAAGACGGACGAACAGACGGTACTTGTCAGTGTCGGGCAACGTGACGCCCTTATTGTTGCCGGTAGTCACATCGCCCGACTGCCCATTGGAATATGCCCAGACGATTCGAGCATGGTCACGGTCGAGCACGAAACTTGCATGGACTCCCACCGCTTTGTCATTTGGTACGGATGGAGACACTGGGGGGGTACTGTCGAATGCCACCGTTTCTTCGTTGTCCCGATAGAAGCCACCGAAAGTATCACCATTACGTCGAACGCCTGCAATGATACCGACCTGTCCAGCCGTCGCCTTGTCGTTAAACTGGCTGATAGGGGTTGACTCTTTCGCTGCGATTACCGCAATGTTCTTCGTTTCCCCTGCGTCTCCAATCTGTATTTTGGACTCGAAGCCTTCAAGGTCGATAGTGACCGGTAGGGATACCGTGCCACATTCAACCATTTCCACTAGCATCTGAGAATCTGCATCACCCAACTGAAAAAGCCCGTCCGGTGCAAGATACGAACTTTTCGCTCTAACATTGTCCGGTATTTCCTGTGATACCTGGTTACCTGCGGGAGCGTAGTTCGGGCGCATGAAAACGTTCTGGCCTGAACTGAACGGGGTGAAGTTTCGTTCCAATTGTCCGCTAGCGTAATCCGGCCAATTGGAGGTGATACCGTCTACATCGAGCGCGGTAACACGCTCGTAGGCTACGGGGTCATTGATAAGCCACGGATTAATCTTGACTCCAGCCGAATGCGCGGCGTTGACCATTGATGAGGTGAGTTTGTCTTCCCGCGGATTGCCGCAGAAAATGCCCGCATTTTTCATGTCAATCCAAGAATGCGGCATAGCATCCACATCCCACGTCCATGACACGTATTTCACTCCGCCTTGCACCGCGCGTACGCACTGCTCCCAACTGAACGAAGTCAATTCGTGGATTGCGGTGGCATTATACTTTCGCAACAATTCCAGCATTGCGTCGGTGGTGGCGTTGTTCAACGATTTGATTTCAAAATCAACCGGACTATCGCCCACAGCCTGTAGTACCTGCTCCATGCTCACCGGTCTGCCGGTATTGCCACCATGCACTTTCGCTTTGACTTCGCGGCTCATGAAGTCCTTGTAGGTGATGGAGGACACGTTGGCGGCGGTTCCCGTCATGGTTCGGGCGGTAGACGTGTCGTGCAGGATAACTGGCACGCCGTCCGACGTGAGCTGTACGTCGATTTCCGGCACGTACCCGTGACGTACCGCCCACATGATTCCCTCCATAGTGTTTTCGGGGAAACGGTACGAGCCACGGTGCGCATGAATGATGAAATGTGAGGATAGCTTGCTGTCCACACGCGCGGTAGCAAGTTCCGCGACTCTTGTGGCGGCGTTATCCCACTTGGTCTTATTTGCGGCGGCGGTGGCGGTGGTATTGCTCCCGAGCGCGGCCAGCGCCTGAGTGTTGCCGTTGGCGGTGGCAACCGCATTATCCCACTTGGTTTTCTGGGCGGCGGCATTGACGGTAGACCCAGCGCCGAGTGCGTTGAGAATTGTCGTGTTTGCGTCGGCCTTGCTTGCGGCGGCGGCGGCGTCCGCACTTGACTTGTCCCACTTGGTTTTCGCTGCGGTTGCCTTATCCACCGTGTTATCCACAAGCAGCGCCTTCATAACCGCTTCATCATGTGTTTCTCGCGCTTCCACGCCCTCGATGCGGTTAAGATGCTGTTCCAAAGTGGCGTCAATGGTCCGCATGCTGCCGTTATAGCCGTCCCTCAAGTCGGCGGGGTCGTTGTCCCCGTAAAGGTTCAGTCCGTAATTGTCGGTTTTCGTATACACGGTTGCCATTGTGTTCAGTCCTTTTCTCGAATTTGAGTCTGTAGCTGGGTGAGAATCTGGTCAATCATGCGCATGGCGCGATTATAGCCGTCACGCATGTCCATTGGTGTAGCGTCATTGTAGAGCGGTAGCCCCCAATGGCGCGTCACATCATATGCGGCGGAGTTCACGGGCGTGGTCTGCTGACTGTCTGTCATATTGCATCACTGTCCCGTAGAGGTGGTGGAAACGAACGGTAGTCCTTCGGCGGTGACCTTGGTGTCGTTCAGGTTCTTGACGGTGTACTGTCCGCCGTTCGCTGCCGGAGTACGGTTTAGAAAATGGTTGAGCGCAGTGCCGAGCGCTTCCGCGTTAGAGTTGGTCAGACTCAAGGCCGAGCAAAACGCTTTCAACCCGTCCGGCAGGTTTTCCGGTGTTGGAATGGCGTCAATCTTGTCCGACTGGGTTTTCAACGTCGTATCAAGAATATCCATCGAGCGATTGTATTGGCCTTGTAGGTTCGGCGCGTCCGTCGCGTCGTACTTTTCCAAATTATAGTTTGGTGTTTTCTGTGTCATTGTTGCTCCTTACTGTGCGGTTTTCATGTAATTGTTGACCACGACGCCGTTGGCGAGATTTTCCACCGATAGCGGCTTGACGGGTTCGCCGTCATCCACGCGTATGTCGCGTGGCGTGACGCGTGGCTCGTCATTGTGAAAAATGGTTTTGTTACCAAGCACTGCGAACTCAAGACACGTGTGTGCGGAGGCCATTGGCACGGATAGTTGCGCCATCTGATTGACTCGCGCACCGAACACGGCCAACTCGCGATACATGTCACGGTTCGTGTTTTTCGAGTCTTCGTACTTGCCACGAGTCGGATTATAGGTCAAGTCAGAGTCTTCGTACTGTCCGACCTGCTTTTCCAAATCATCCAAGGTTTTATCTATGCGCTCGAATTGTTCGCTGAAACCGGCTACAAGCTGTTTGATGGCTTCGACGTCCGCGTTTTCGTCCTTGGCGAGATTGTCCACCGACTCGCGCAGTTCGTCCAAGTGTTCGGCCACTTCCTGCACATACCCGAGTATGGTGAGCGTATCACGGTATGAAAACGGTTGCACGGTGGTGAAATAGCGTTGTCGCGGGTCAATGTCGAGCGGCGCGGCGCATGTGTTGATTCCGTCCATAATCCTCCAATCTGTCTATTCCAAGTATACTCTAGTGGCCGAGATTGTAGGCGAGTGACGTACTGTACAGTTGCGGCACGTTGGTCATATTGTCGCCACTGCCCCACATTCCCATAAACAGGTCTTCCAGCGAGTTAATGACCATCATGTCGATATTGAGCATGGTGTTACGCCAGTCCTGCAAGAGTTGGGACTGCGAACCGCTGGTACCGAGCGTATGTGACGTGCTGTTTCCTTTGTCCGAGGAGTGCGCGTAATCCGTGTTGCTGGTACTTGACGCGGTGGTGCTGCTGTCCTGCTGTGTGCTTGTGTGCGTGTTGCCTGTCGAGTCGGTCTGTGAGGCGCTAGTGGCGAACTTACGGAAATCATCGATACGGGTCTGCGGGAACTCGCTGTTGAACGTCATGCTGGAATTGTCGGCGGTGGTGTCGGACGTACTATTGGCACTGGACTCGTTCGACTGTGTTCCCGAAGATTTGCCGCTTGACTCGTTGGTACTGGTCGAATCCATTTCCTGTCGGATGTCGGACGTGATGAACGGGTCGAACTTGCGTTGCGCAGACAAATACAGTTGATTGTAATAGTCCATTTGCTCCCGCATGGTGCGCCCCAAGTAAAAGACGAACATTTGCGGGGTTTCGCTGCCGATTTCACGCAGTGCGTAGTGGGCTACGATTTTCTCATTGAGTTTCTCCCTATACGCTTCGTCGAAAATCGGATAATATTGTGCGCTCAAGTGCAGTTTTTCGTCCGTATCATATCCACGGTCTATGAGATTGCCGAGCGTCAGCGTGTAGTCCGCCATGCTGTCCTTGACCGCGTACATGCTCAAATCTTGCACCATGATTATTCCTCTTCCTTATTTCCGTCCACGTCCAAGAGTCCGCCAGAGGTGGTGTCGTTCCATTCAATGCTTATCGGTTTGCCGGAATCGGCCATTTGCGGCCATAACCGGTTGATAGTGTCGCACGCCTGTTGACGTGCCTTCAAATAGCTTAGGCGGAACACGTTCGTACGACTGTTTCCAGCCGTGACTTCCGACTCAAGCAACCTTTCCTTCTTCTCCGTGGTGCTGTTGTCGATACCCAAATAGTTTACGAGTTCGTTCCAAATCTGTGTTTTCGTGGTGATGATTTTATCCGCCAGAAACGGGGTGATGTTGGGGAATGTCTGGAACATGCCCGTAATGTCCGCCGAATCGTACGTATAAATGTATGGGTCGCCATCTTCACGCGCCTTCATCAAATTTTGGGCGGTGAGTTTGTTTGTTTCTGACGTGGCGATAATCAGCGGGACGCTGATATTGTCCAGATTCACGTCCAATGCTCGGTCTGCGATAGCGAGCCGTGTGGCGTAATTCCACATGACGTCAATCATGGTACATCTAAGCTGATTATCCCAGATGGGTACGCATTCCTTTGAGCCGATTTGAGGGTGCGAGTAGTTCGTGGCCACCGGCTGGAATGACGTCGGATTATTGTAATTGTTGACTCCGCCGATATTGCCCGCCGTGACCATAAAACGGTGAATCCCCTTGCGCTTGTCGGGGAAAAACAGCGCCAAACCGTTTTCAAACAAAGTCAGTTCCAAATAGCGCTCGTCAATATACGGGGGTAGATTAATCCATTTGAATCGACTCACTGCCAGCATTTCAATCAACTTCATATACTGGTTGATTCGTAAGGATTGCCGCATTTCCGGCAGATTCAAATTGCCCCACATGGAACCAAGCACGCTCTGATTGTCCCAGTGCGCGGCCTTGCGCGCGTTATTGCGCCTGCCCATAGTCACCGTCCTTAATAATAATGGAGAGAGTTTTCTCGACTCTCTCCATTATATCTAGTATGCGATACCGGATAATGGCACGTTGTCCGCATAGTCGGTGACGCCGATTTTATCGGGGTCGGTCCACACGGTCACACCACTTTCGAAAATACCTTTGACTGTCAGTCGGTATTCTTCTGGGCACGTCGAACTACGAACATACAACTCATGCACTTTCCAATAGGTGAAATTGCTCATTGCCATGAGATTTTCCGGCAGTCTCATGAAGCGTTGCACATAGTAGCCGTACCTTAACCATACTTCACCGATGGCTTGCATGGCCGCGGTGGATATCTGCCTGAACCGTACCATGACGCCAATCAGCCCGTTAGCAAGATTAAAAGCGTCACCGCCAAGCGCTCCCGACGTGGTGGGCGGTACTGTCTGCGTCTGTTGCACCTGCGCGTTGATGCCGGCAATGGTGTTCTCGTAATCGCCTTGCGCGGTGGCTTGAGCCAGTTGCTTGTTCATGTCCGCGAGCTGCATGGTCTGTTGGTTGCTCAGGTTGGTTTGCGCGAGACTGTAGGCATTCGACTGTGAGGTGGTTGCGCCGTTCGTCGCCAAAGTGTTCGATAATTGCTGACTGTTCGAATCTACCGCGTTATTGTATGACATCTGGTTGGCCACCGCGCCTATGGCTGTACCCGCCACGGCGCCCACCACGCCACCAACGTTACCGGTCACGGCAGAACCAACGGCGTTCGCCACGCCTGAACCGATGGTATTGAGTTGGTTCATTCGGTTACCGAAACTCAGGTTTTTCAACGTCAAATCAGCCGACATCTGCGCGGCTTGATTGTTTATAGCCATCATTGCGTTGCGGTTGCTGGTTCCGAGCTGGTTTTGCGCACTCGCGTACTGTGTTCCCAGTTGGGCTTGCGCGTAGGCGTTATTGATGCCCATTTGGGTTTTCTGGAAACTCCAATCAGCGCTTTGCTGGGCGTATTGGCGCGTGTACGCACTGTTCGCAAGCGCTAATGCCGAGCCATTGTTGACGGCCATGAAAGTTGGAAAATTAGTAATGCCAAAGGATGCGTTGAGCATTTCGCCAGTATCAATGGGCAATCCTTTGCCGTCCGTCAATGGCTGACGTTCGCCAATGTTTCCGGCATGATATCCGCGCGCGTAAAAATTCAAGCGCGGAGACGGTGGCGCGTAATTCCATGATTCACGGATAGTCAGGTCAGCACTTGGTATTTGTTCCGGCTCATATGTGATTACGGTGCCGTTCAGGCAACTGCATTCGACGTAGGCGTAAGGCGCCGTCATGAACTTTTTCAGATACTTATAGCGTTCCGGCAGCTTGAAAATGTCGCGGAAGTTTTTGATATCGATAATGTCCGTGTAGCGTGCGCTGGAATCGCTTTTAGCCTTGCGGAGTTCCCAACAGTTGCCGATAAACCCTACGGAATGCCCGAAAAGTTCCGTTTTTTTCGGCTGCCCGTCCAATAACGCTTGCGGCAGGTGCGGCACTGCGTAGATGCCGCAAATACCCTGCGTGACCCACGGGGCGTTCATTCCTTCGGAGAAAAATGTGACGATATCGGCCGGAGTGTCCAAATAGTACATGCTGGTACCGTTGAGCTGGTTTTCAAACGCGCTGCCGTTTGCAGTGTTGACCACTGGATTATCCTTGGTGCCGGTATCCGCTTCGAGGTCTGTCGTGCTTACGATAATCAATCCATAGGACACGTATTTCACATTATCATGCGTACCAACGTCCATAAGCGGTTTCCAAACTTCGTTGGTGAGCACGGTGCATTTCCCCGTGTCAAGCCCTTCGGGCAGGTCCAAGTAGGTTTTTCCATAGTCCTTCCATGCGTTCTCGTTCGCAATCCCCACGTGCCCCCTTTCCACGTAGGCGTTACCCAATTGGATATCATGCTGGAAACTCTGCCACACGTCCAACTGGATATTCAATTGCGTGGTGTTCGCGTTGACATAGTCGCATGTCTGGACGAAATAATACCAACTACGGGGGGTGTCGAAATCGTAGTCATTCGTCGCAATCAGATAATTATATTGGGACGCTTGAGCAAACGGCACCGGCAATCGTACCGGCAATCCATATTTTGACATGGTGCAATTGGTAAATTCGATACCATTCAACCGGCTGAAATACTCTTGCTGGGCCTGCCTGTCCCATTTGACGATATCCCTGTACCCCATGTCCCACGGCACGTTACACAATTTAAAACGAGTGTTCGGCGTCCATTTCGCGTAACTAAAATTAATCGGCAGGTCATTAGCGCTCATAAAAAACCCTCCTAAAAATAATAGGTGTGGATAAAAGTCTATCCACACCTATTCTACCGGTTGGCTGTCAACGCTCACGCGGTGACGGTTACCTTTGCCGTTCCTGCGGCCCCCGCGAACTTCACGGAGACATTTGCGGCGCCCTGCGTTTTACCGGTCAGCACGCCGTTAGGGGTGATGGTTGCGTTAGCGTCCACCGTCCACACGGTTAGGTTGGTCACGTCCGCGGTGTTGCCGTCCGTCTTGGTGGCAATCGCCTTAAGCGCGACATGGCCGTTCACTTTGACTGACTTTTCGCCCCGAATCTCAAGAGACTCGATGGCTCCTGCCTTCCAACCGCCAAGCCAAGCGCCCACCACCGGCACATCGAGCGCGGCGGATACGGTTTGGTCGATTTCCGGAGTGGCCGGATTAATATAGGTGGCCTGTGCGGTGACCTTGAGCGTTTCGGCGGTTTCATCCAAACCGCAACGCAAAATGCCGTCGTTATCGATGGTCGTAAACTGACTGGTTGCGCCTTCGACAGCGTACTTGACGCCGACCGGCTGGAATGTCGCCTTATCCTTGTTGGCGCTGGAAATGGTGGACACCACTTGCACCAAGTCGCCACGGGACACGTTTTGCGGAGTGACGGCAGTCTGACCATACTTGCGCACACGCAAGGTAAATTCGGGCTTCGAGGTGGTGAGCGTGTCCGGCAGAGTCACCGTCTCATTGGAGCCTTCGCCCGTCCAGAACAGTACAGCGTTCGCAAACGGGTTCGGGGTAATGCTGCCACGGTGCTTGTAGAAGATGTTGCGGGTGCCGTCAATCGGATTGACGGGGCTATTGGTGGTTTCCAGCATTTCGTCCCAGCAGAAGAAGAAGTCTTCGGTGGTGAGAACGGCTTGCCCCTTGCCAGCGGTGCCGCCGATACCGAACATATCTTCAGGAATTGGGATAATCCTGTACGGAACGTTCACCTTATCGATGTTGAACGCTGCGGCGAGGGCTTCGACGTTCAATGCGGCGATAACCTGCGGGGTAGCAAAGAGAATCGCTTCACTGTCGCGCCACGGGGTCACCCAACTCATGGCGTTATAGCGCGGCATAGCCGACATGGGGGACGCCTTCAATTCGTTCGCCACCTGCTGAATCAAGCGTAGCAGGCCCTTGGCATCCGCTTCGGTAGAGTCGGCCTTGCCAACGTCTGGCGTATGCACGCGGTAGAAGCCGCCCTTACGCGCGTATTCCGCGAAACACTGGGTCTTCATCAAGTACATGTCGTTTCTATCCGAGAGGATAGGCGCGTTCATGATTTCCGCAATGTAATCCGACATGCCGCTTTCGCCATCAAAAGCGGTCAGCAGAGCGTCTTCTGGGATGGTGACCGGATAGTAGTGGTCAAAGGTCAGCGGATGGAACACGCTTGCGGTCGGCAGACTGTAGCGGCCGTACACGTCGTCACCGAGATACTCTTTGTTGAAGTTGCGGGTACGTGCCTTGACGAGACCGACTGCGGCCTGCTCATACGTGCTACCGTAACGCTTGAGGGTGCGTGGGGAGCCAATGAGCTTCAGCGGGTCGTCCCAGTCAGCGTGTTGGATATAAAGCCCAATCAGGCGCTGGATAAGCACGCCAGTGAACTCGTCACGCAGATAGGGGAAATTACGCATGGTGTCTACCGCGTTGCGGATATTGCCCTGCGTGACGCTCGGGATACGGGTCTGGAACTGGGGTGAGGTGGCGGAGCGGATGGCATTGAAAATCTCAACGTCACCTTTGCCGGCCAACGGTCGGACATTAGACATTATATATATCTCCTAACTCTTTTAGTCGAACAAATCTTCGATGGACTCTTGAGTCTCGTCGTTGTCGCCGTCATTGTCGGACGGGGCGGGGTCATTATAGCCGAGCGTGTCCAGCATGGCTTTCAGCGCGGCCAATTCCTTTTCGAGTGCGTCAAGGCGTGCGGAAACGTCCGGCTCCTGTTTCGGTTCCGGCTCCTGTTCCTCTTTCGGCTTGACTTCATCATCCACGGTTTGGGTCTGCTGTTCCTCTTCGGTCGGCGGTGGGGTGGTGGTGGCCTCGCCTTCATTGTCTGGGTCTGCCATGCAAATTCTCCTTACGTTGGTAGTGTTTCCATCAAAATTATATCATGCGGCGAGAAAATAAATGACCCCGCAATCGCGCGGGGTCTAACTGTCCTATGTGAGCGCGAAGTGAAAATCGTAGGGCACTACCGCCACGATAGTGATGTTCACGGTCGGCGGCGTTTTCAGCCGTGGCAGTCCGACCCGTGTTGTTCCCCAGCCGAAAATCGACGCTCGTGAAGACACTAGACATTATAACATGACAATTGTCCCGTAATCGTCCACGACCTGCGTCCCATGCTGGAATTGGTCATAGGGGATAGGGTGCGATAACATGTTTCCGGCCATGCAGACGTCAACTTCCCCGTCATCCCGCCACCCTTGATAACGGTTCATTCCAAGGATGGTCAGTTTTTCGTATTGGGCGGCTATTTTCCATTTGCCAAGTTCGGTCGGGTGGATGTCACATGATTTCGCAGGACCCCAACCGCTCAAAATACAACCGTCCGTGTTCGCATACAAGAGCCGGTCAGAGTTGGCATGGCACACGTACATAAGCCTGCGGCGTGCGTGGGCGTTGACCCAAACGGGAACTGGTAAGTAGTCGGTTTTCAGGTTCGACTCCTCACGCTGGGCGACACCCCAATCCAAGGTTATGCCGTCTTTGGATAGTGGGAGCATGACGGCACCTTTTGGCAGACTCGCCATCTTGCCTACAAGAGCGTTCATAATGAGTTTCGCCATCTGCCGTTTTTCGCCCGTCGTCCGCTGTTTCAATTCTCCCCATTCGTCAACGAACGAGCGAAAAAACCCCTTGGAGCGGCGGAATTTCCACCCCCTAACATGCTTGTAGACGCTCACGTCATAGTTTTCGTAAAGCAATCGTTGGTCGATATCCGTCAATACGCGCGTGATGTAGCCACGGGTCGAAGTAAGTCGATTCAGCCCGTAGATACTACGATTGTCCAATAGAAAAGGGTATCCGTCCGGCTTGAGTTCCGCACGAAACGTGATTTCATCGCAATGCAACGGCATATCGGTATCTTCCTCGTACTTGCCTTCATATGGTTCCGGTTCGCCCCACGGCAGCCACTCGTCCCGCAAAATACTTGGATACATGCTATTACAGTCAACGTCGATAGCCTTGCCATAAGTCCCTTCCTTGGCGAGCATGAAGCCGCCGATATAGGCGTCATGTAATGACTTCTTGGTTTCGGTTCCGAGTTGTGGGAATTTGTCGTAATACCATTTCCACTCGCCAGCGGCGAAAGCCTCCATACTCGCACCGCCCGCGGTGATTTTGCACAATCCGCGATTATCGTACTCACGCAAGATACTGAGTAGCTGGGTGTCGGTCATGGTCAGACGGCAATTCTCGCGTAAAAGATTCGATATGTCGAAAAAACGGACGTAATTTTCACGGTCGATACGTACCGTGAAGCTGAAAAATTTTCCCTTTTTCGAGGTAATGGAGTCCCAGCTCAGGTTAGCATTATGTTCGTCGTGCGGGAGGAAATGTACGACATGCGCAATGAATGGGTCTAGTATGTCGGGGTTAGTCACGTAGACGGTGAGTTTGCCGCCCGACATGATAGACGCCAGCAGACGATTGGGCGCGGTAATGTCACGCATGACGGTGCCGTCCGTAAAGCGTATGGCGTTATCCGCGCACCATAATCCCACTCGTTTGTCTTGCATGGTCATGGTACAACTTCCCTTGTTTGCCGTCAGCTACTTTCCCAACGCGGCCGCTTCGGCCAACCACCGGTCAAACTGCCGTCGCGAACGCTGATAGCCCTTGCTGTTATCTCTGAACACCGAAGTAAAACCGTGCCGTACTGGGTCATATACCGTCCAGTCGAATACGATTCGAGGTGCGTCCGTCTGTTCGATAAACGCGCGTTTTTGCGCGTCTGAAAGTTGGCGGAACCGTTTCAACCGTTTCGAGCCGAGCGTGGTGGCCAAGATTTTCTCGAAAACCTCATAGCGTCCACGCGACATGTACGATGGCCAATCATGTTCATTATACAAGTCTTTGCTCTGTTTGCCGGTTCTCCGCTTTTTGGACGGTTTACGTTTTTGTTCCGTCCTAAGTCCGAGGATTTTTGCGGCATCGTGCATCTGCTCAAGCAGTTCGTTACGGTGTCCGCTCTCCAATTGGCTGCGCACAAACGCTTCGTCTGATAGGACGTTGGTCATTTGCAGAAAGTCCGTGAGTTTTGATGGGATTATCTGATTGCGTCCGAAACCCTCGCCTGTGGTTCCGGTGATTTCGGCCACACGCTGCTCATACACGCTTTTCGCGGGCATGGCTTGAGACTTGTTCCATTCGTTGATTTTACGTCGCGCCGCATTGATTTTCCTCTGCTGTTGACGCAGGAGTTTGCGGCGTTTTGCCACGGGTTCCGAGTCGATTTGCTCGTCGGTGATGGGCGTGCGCTGGGCAAATATGTAGTCTTTTTTCGTCGGCTTTTCCACGGCGGTGTCGTGATATGGTGTTGCTTTCGCTTCCGCTATGGCTTGTTTCTTCTGCTTCTCCCACTCCTTGCCCAAGGTTTTGGCGATGTTGACTAGTTGTTTGTCCGCGGTTTTGGCGAGATTTGAGTGGGAGTAGGCGCCGAGTTGCTTGATGTCGCGTGCGGCGCGTGCCTGCGCGGCCTGAATCTTCTTGAGGTGCTTGCGCTGCTGCTGATACTGCTTGCGCTGCTGCTTATCGGCTTTGATGGCGACGTTGCTGATATCCGGTTTTTGGTGGGTGCGATAGTTCTGTGATACGACTGCGCGGGGGGCTGGTTTCTCCCTCTTCCGTGACATGGTTGCAGTCCTTTCAGATAGAGAGAGCACCCAACAAGGGGTGCTCTCATGGTGAACTTACATTGTGATTATAGCAAGTTCACTTGGCTTCCTCGTCCACCGGCTCGATACTGAAAAACTTGAACCCGCGGCGGGAACGGCGTTCCACCACCTTGATGCACAACGGTTCCGTCCAAGTGTTCGGCGTGCCGAAGATACCGAACATGGTATTAAGTCCTGCGGCAAGAGTCGGGGAGGTGGCCGCATACGCCTTGTTGTCATCGGTTACGATAATAACGCGCACGGTGTTGGAGATTTCGCCAGTCTGTTCGTCGGTCACCTGCACGGACTGGGCTACGGCGTTCGTCATGTTCAACGGCTCGTTAAGGTGTTCGTCGAGCTTTTCGGCGTTCTGCAATGCGCTGTAGAGCTTGATTTTGCCTTCGCGCGTCGAAGTGTCAATGAAGTGCTGGACGGTGCCGAGTTCGGTGTTTTCGGTGTTGAATGCGACGAGTGCGTTATTGTTGTTTTCCATTGTTTAACCTTTCCTAGATTGTTGTTATTTTATTTTCAGGCTTATGCCTAAAATCTTTTATATCACACGTCTTCGTTATTTTCAACTTCGGCGTGTCGTTTTGTATGCTCTTCCGGTTTCCATTCTTGAGGTTTCTCGAAAGTCGCATACTTGTAAAAAGTTTCCTCATCCATGGAAACTTTTTGCGAAAAAATGTTGATGGACCGCGGAATAAAATTCGGAAACAGTCTTTTCGCACGAACCGAATACGCACGTTCGTCTTTTAAACGCCCATCGATAACATGCTCAGCTTCCATAAAATCACCGTCAACCAATTCCATCCCCTTGAGCACGGCATAGACTCGCGTGCGGAAAATATCGGTTTTGGTTCTAGCCAATTTTTTACCTCCCTTGCAGTAAGATTTTTTGCAATTCATTGTCATTATATCGCTTCGTGTCCAGTCTGTCAAAATTTTTAAATACGGCGATAATCAGGTTTCGCGCCTGCGGGTTGTCAAAAATCGTACAACAGTCATACGAAGTCCCGCCCTTGACGGCACAGACGGCGCACCATGCAATCAAATTAGGGGGATTGACGGAACCGTCCAAATATTCCACATCATACGTGCGAGACAATGCGGCGGCGAGTCCATCGCCGATACACATGCTCCCGCAAATCTGCGACACCGTAACCACCGCTTGCGTAAACCATGCGCTAGGTGCGTCACGCCATAGTTCGCATAGCATGTTCACTGCACGGCAGCACGTTTCAAAATCACCAACACCCATGTCGAAACGCTTCAAGTTCAACTCACGCTTATGGCCTTTCGTGGCGCAGGCAATACGCTTGCTTTCCATGATGGAATCATCGAAGTCACGCATACGGTAGATAGGCCGCCTGTCATCACCGCGCCTAAACATAATACCGTTCCTCAACGCGAAAATAGCTGATATTCTCCGTATGAGAGCGGATGGCCGCCCACCGTTTAATCAAGTCCGACGCACCCTCGTAAGAAGACGAGTAACCCACCTCGATAGGCGGTTTACTCACATCCCTTAAGTATGCGAGAGCAACGAAAGTGCTATACATGTCTCAAAACTCCAATTCGTCTACGAAATCACTGTCACCATATATCCACATGGCCGCCCACAATTGCCGGTCAGGGCACCGTTTCGGCGGATTAGTGGCGCTACGCTTATGCTGCCTACCGGCCCAAAACGCACGCAGTCGCCAATAACTATCAGCGTTCGGACACGTGCCGCATATCCACGAATGCAGCCAACCACGGAAATACATGACTACTCCCTATCCAAGAGCGGCGTACGGGCAATGTCAATAGCGTCCAACATCAAATCGGCCACCTGAGAAAGGTCGCACGCGTCATATGCGCACAATGCCTTAGCATCGCAAAAACCAGTCGAAGTGCGAACACGGACAGCATACCTAAGTTCGTACCGATGTCCATGAGGACAATACCACAAGCGCACACCACCACCCATAAAAGGTGACGTAAACACAGCGACATTCATATCATTCATACACATTTCAACCATCCTTCCCAATCATATATTATAAAGGAAAACCAATAGGGCGACGGCAACCAAACACAATGTCACCGTGATGGCAATAAAAGACATTACATCACGAAAATCATTATGCACGGAATCACTCAAGCCGACAACAGCAAGAGAAACACCCACCACAAGCGCGAAAAACAAAATCGCGCACCCAATAAACCGAAAGACCACCAAAACAACCACCCCTATATCATACCAAAAACGACAACAACACCAACAACACACGCGCAAATAATAAGGACAGAAGCAAACATATTTATTCTCCTCTTTCAGCACGTTTAACGACAACCAAATCAACCGGTATTGCATTATCGTTATAAACATCAACCCCTAGTATGTTCATTTTA
>OGRN01001677.1_pt1 | contig 18424 bp, 19 predicted proteins | sample 1553401 | NCBI WGS metagenome assembly OGRN01 (sample SAMEA2580096, study PRJEB22360) | human gut metagenome | biome: human gut; feature: human-associated habitat; material: faeces | place: Denmark | collected 2008/2010 | reverse complement strand
TATATATTTTTCTTTCTTCCTTAGATTGTTTCATTTTGTACTCCACAAACATATTTATAATACAACTATTACACTCTTAAATTTATCTTTCCTCAAATGAATTCTTATTAAAATCCTCGCAATGAAATACGGCGCAAAACAACCTTATCTGTCTTAAAGCACTCCTTATTCTGTAATCACCACTATTTTTGATAGTGTAAATGGTACATTATTCTATGTCTTCCGCACGATATACAGGGAAAAAATTTATATCGTCTAGTTTTTCTTTTAACACTAAATTTCCATTACATCTTATATCAACAAGCTTTTGATAAGTTGTTGCATCAAAAATTTTTCTGCCTATATAAAATTCCTTTACTCCGTGGGGCGCCAGGTTCATCTTATACTGGAATATCCCATCATCAACCCCATAACCACCACCTAAAACAAAATTATGCAATCCTTTTTCTTTAGCCCATCTGATAATTTCATACTTAAGAAAATCATTTGCTCTTGTATAAAAATATTCTGAGTCTGTTCCCCCAAGATATGAATAACAATTATTTTCACCATATATAACAAGCTCTGTAGAAATAATTTTATTCTCAAATTTGACGTGGAACATAACGCTATTATCATTCATTGACATTATTTCTTCAAAAAATCCCTTTGAAAAATAAAATTGATCTTTTGCCTCACTTCGTTTCATAGTTCCATAATAAATACAAAGAAAATCATCCATGTATTTACCATCTTCATCAACAATAACTTCCAAAGCATATTTGTTTGCACGTTTAACATTTTTCCGGACTTTCTGTTTAAAATCCATCCAGATTTCATCAATAGGACTTTCAAGATTTCTCACAACATTATGTGTTCGACTCTCAACCTCACCACTATAGTGCTGACAATAATCACTAAATAGTTCAAAACGGACAAACTCACAAATATAATTATTATCAACACAATATTTATTATAAGCCTTATTAAGGCTATCATAATCCATAATTGTTCCCAAGAATCCGCCATATCCGTATGGCGTAATCAAATCAAAATATATATCCCCTTCAATCTTCCCTGCAAATTTATCATCCTTAGCAATATCCCTTTTAAATACAACATTAACAGCCCTATCATTCCCATTCTCATAATATAAAAGAACTGGTATTCCATTACTTTCATCTTCGTGCATGAAAGCACTAACATATTCATTTAAATAAAAAACATCATATCCCTTAATTGATTTCACCATTTGATTCCATTGTTCTTTATCTGAGACCGCTATTTCGACTATATAACTCATATCAATTTTTCTCCTATGATGTGGATAACAGTGTTATCCAAAACACCTCTTAATAATCTCAATCACTTTTCTCTGCTCCTCCGCCGTCATCTTATTGTCACTCGGCAGACACAGTCCTCTCTGGAAGATATCCATCCCTACATCCAGCGGCTTTCCGTCCTTTCCAAGAGCTCCGCCTCTTATGTAGGCATTGGTCTTGGCCCTTCCGTTTCCTTCCCGTGTCACAAAGCCGTTCATCCGATAGATCGGCTGCATATGCATCGGCTTCCAGATGGGCCGCCCCTCTGCGTTGCAGGAAGCCAGCGTTTCCAATATTTCTGTAGGACAGGATTTACCCGGCTCTGTGATATATAATGCTTCCTGTTCTCCTCGCTCCTGACGGCACATAGCCTCCGGGTGGATGAGCATGCAGGACAGCCAGAAGTTTGGTTCGCTGTTCTTGTCATCATAGGGGTTCATGGTTACTGGCAGATCTTTAAAGCCTTCTCTGTATCTCTCATAGATGGCCTTTTTCTGGGCAATATGTTCCTCCAGATAAGGGAACTGTCCCCGCACAACCCCGGCGATCACATTGCTCATCCGGTAGTTGTATCCCAGCTCCTCGTGCTGGTACCAGGGAGCATTCTCCCTGGACTGGGTGGACCACTTACGGACTTTGTTGGCCGCTTCTTCATCATCTGTCAGCAGCATGCCGCCGGAAGAACCAGTGATGATCTTATTCCCATTGAAGGAAATACAGTTGTATGTCCCAAAGGTTCCCGTCTGCTTGCCCTTATATGTTGCTCCAAGCGACTCTGCGGCATCCTCGATGATGATTGCCTCATGCCGGTCGCAGATTGCTTTCAACTCGTCGATCTTTCCCGGCGTTCCGTAGAGGTGAGCCATGACCACAACCTTCACCTCTGGGTGCAGCTCAAAGGCTTTCTCAAGGGCCACCGGATCCATATTCCAAGTGTCATATTCCGTATCAATAAATACAGGAACACCTCCCTCGTAGACTACTGGATTGACTGTAGCATCAAACGTCATATCCGAACAGAAGACTTTCTCTCCAGGTTTGACTCCTGCCAGTTTTACTGCCATATGTAAGGCGGCTGTCCCTGCTGAGAGTGCCACCGCGTATCCACAGCCCACTTTCTCACAGGCCAGTCTTTCTGCCTCATTGATGTTTTCACCCACAGTCGACATCCAGTTTGTCTTATAGGCTTCTGTTATATATTCCAGCTCCGGCCCGTGCATTGTGGGACTGGATAGCCATATCTTCTTTTCAAATGGCTGAATCTCTGTCATTTCTCTTTCTGCTAACATCTGCTTCTTCCTTATTTCTCCACAAAAATAAGAGCCCTGCAAGGCTCCCATTTCAAACTTCTCTTTTTGATTTTCTTCTATCTCTTCCCCACTACTTCAAGCCCCACCTGCATCTCCACCGTTCTCCCGAACATTTCGATCTCCAGCCAGGCCTTCCGTTTGTGGCGGTCTATTTTCCTAATCAATCCTTCATTTCCTTTCAGCGGGCCACAGGTCACAACCACCCTGTCATTCTCAATAACTCCCTCTGACATTTCTACTGTCTGTTCTTCACCGCCAAGTCTCAGCAGGAAACTTACTTCCTCATCCGTCAAAGGTACGATTGTCTCTCCGGTCCCCAGCAGCTTTGTCAGTCCGATGACCCGCTTCAGTTCAAAGAACAGCTTCTCTTTCTCATCACTGACCAGGAACACATATCCCGGGAACAATACTTTTAATTCTGTATGCCATTCTCCCTGATATTTCCGTTCCTGCTCATATTTTGGAATGAAACTTTTTTCTAATATGCTTTTATCGATGATATTTTCACATTGTCTCTGGATTTCCTCTTCTGTACCGCTTCTGACCTGGATCACATACCACATAGCAGTCCTTTCTGCTTTGCCTACTTGGAACATTTATGCTCATACGGCACCACGAAATTGCTCCGCACTTTGTGCTCCCACAATTTCACGGAACATTCGGAATCCGCCCTATCGGTCTTCTTCCTCATGTTCTTACGGCCTTCAAAGGTATCCATTTGCATACCTATATGCCTGGATGCCTTTGAAGGCCTGGTGCCTCAAAAAGGGTATGCTTCGCCATTCCGGCCTGCTGCAGCTTTTTCTTTTATAAAAGCTGCACGCCCGAATCTTTCACACACCCTGTTACACTTATGCGTTTCCAACGCGGCAAAGCGACGATTGAAAACATCAAAAGCTTTTTACAATCTATTCAGCCATGCACCTGTCAAAAGAAAATCAATGCAGGTTTACCTGCAGAGATTTTTATTTTGACAGGTATATGGCGTTTAGCCATAAGCGAGGATTTAGCCGCATCTACGGCGGAAAAGCAGCGTCAGCTGCGAATCCGAGCTGTCTGGCTGAATAGTCCTATATCATCTGTCCAAATCTGGATGATACGTTGGCACGATTTCTGCCACGATCTCCTTAATCCTGCCGGACTCATTCTTACTTTCTCTGTCCAGCAGTTCCAGTTTTTTCTGAAAGTCTTCATCGTCCATCTCAATAGGTTTGCCGATGAAGATCAGCTCATTGTCTGTTTCCTGCATTCCCTCTTCATCCATCAGAAGCTCTTCATACAGCTTCTCCCCGGGACGAAGCCCCGTATAGACGATAGGGATGTCTACGTCCGGCGTATAACCGGACAGCCGGATCAGGTTTCTGGCCATGTCATCGATCTTGACCGGCTCGCCCATATCCAGCACGAAGATTTCTCCGCCTTTGGCGTAGTAGGAGGCCTGCAGCACCAGAGACACCGCCTCCGGGATCGTCATGAAGTAGCGGATGATGTTCTTATCCGTCACCGTCACCGGACCGCCCTCGGCAATCTGTTTCTTAAAGAGCGGAATCACGCTGCCGTTGCTGCCCAGCACGTTTCCGAACCGGACCGCCACAAAGTCTGTCCCCGGCGACAGCCGGTTCATCATCTGCACCACCATCTCACACAAACGCTTGGAGGCTCCCATGATGTTGGTCGGGTTCACCGCCTTGTCCGTGGAGATTAGTACAAACTTCCTGACTCCATATTTCGCCGCCGACTGGGCCACCTTATAAGTGCCCTCCACATTGTTCTTAATGGCTTCATTGGGGCTGTCCTCCATCAGCGGCACATGTTTGTGAGCCGCTGCATGGTAGATGATGTCCGGATGGTACTGTTCTATGATGCTGTCCACCCGGTTGGTATTCCTTACGGAACCAATCAGCGTCTCCAGATGAAGATCCGGATATTGCCTCTTCAGCTCCTGCTGGATCGCATAGGCATTATTTTCATAGATATCGAAGATAATCAGCGTCTTGGGGTACGCCTTTGCAATCTGCCGGCATAGCTCACTTCCGATAGATCCCCCACCACCAGTCACCATGACCACCTTGTCTTTTAATACCTTGAAAATTTCCGAGTTATTAACCTTGACCTGAGCACGCCCCAGAAGATCGGTGATCTCCACATCTCTCAGCCTGCTGACGCTGACTTCTCCATTCACCAGTTGTGCCACACTGGGCACGGTCTGCAGTCTGCAGCTGGTTTCCTTACAGATATTTAAGATGTCTTTTCGATTCTTCCCGGTGGTCGCCGGGATCGCATAAATGATCCGGTTAATCTTATACTTTTCCACCGCATGCAGGATATCATTCCTGTCACCCACGATAGGAACTCCTTCCAGCATCCGTCCCCATTTATTCGGATTATCATCAATGACACAGCATACTTTTGTATGCATAGCAGGATTATTGATCAGTTCCTTAATGATTACCTGTCCGGCAGATCCTGCCCCGATGACCATGATGCGTTCCGGTGCCTGTGCATCTCCCTCTCGTTTTCCCACATAAAACCTGAGGAAACGGAAGGAAAACCGAAGCCCCGTAGTCAGCATAAAGGACAAGATATATCCCACAAAATAGTAAGATCTCGGCATCTGCAGCTTCATAAAGAACATCCCGGCCGTATATACTGGTATCAGAATGATGTATGCCACAATGCTCATCTGTAATTCTGAGATACTGGCCAGACGCCAGACACTGTGGTACAGCCGACACCCGTAAAACACCACAATCGTCGCAGCAATCCAGTAGGGCATGGACCACATATAGCCTTCAATATATTCCCTTGGGATCCTGGAAAACAGGAAGTCAAACCGCAGGATCAGCGCCATCATATAAGAAGCCAGTATAATTAATATGTCCAGAAAGGCGATCAAAAATGCTTTCTGTACCCAGGTCCACCCTGGATTGCGAATCCACTTATCCATGATGCTTCTTAATCCTTTCTGCAAGATTTCTTTGGTTTCTTACGAAAAAGATCACCAGCCCTGCAGCGACTGCCCCACCAGCCGCAAAAATCGCCCGTTCCGGGTCGACGGTAGACATACTCGCCAGAGCCCATCCTATGTATTCCATCTTATTTCCTCTTTTCCCTCATAACTTTGCATCCTAATTCCCACTTAATACCTGATCCATCCGTCTGGAGATATCCCCCACGATGGCCTCATCCGGCCACATCACATAGAGGAGCTGGGATCCGGACGAATAGCAGGCCTGGTTGTCGCCTGTCCCTGTGGCAGCAGTGGATACGATACTCCATCCTGCCCCATCAGACAGCTGCATGTTAATAAATTTCGCCATCTCATCCTGAGTCATGTTGGTTTCCACACAATCACTGACCTGAGCCAGAATCTGATTTGCGCTGGTCAGGATAGCCGGGGACATAGCCTTCTGTAAGATAGCCGTCAGCACTGCTTCCTGGTTCTTACCTCTCTGGTTATCTCCACTTTCAAAACTATGGCGCTCTCTTGAGAAAGCCAGCGCAGCTTTTCCATCCAGATGATTCGTCCCCTGCGTGAAATCATATCCGCCGGTACTGAAGGCAACTTCGGAATTCACATCTACGCCACCCAGCGCATCCACGATGGTGATCAGAGAAGTGAAATTCACTCTTGCGTAGTAACTGATATCAATGCCATAGAGTTGCTCCAGGGTCGCCATGGAGGCATCCACCCCGTAGATTCCTGCATGGGTCAGCTTGTCTCTCTGATCTCCGGAAATATTTGGAATCGTCACATAGTAATCTCTCGGCGTGGTAGTCAGCAGGATCTTCTTGGTATTCGGATTCACCGTCATGATGATATTCACATCGCTTCGGCTGTTGGTAGTGATCGGTCCGGATACGTCGATGCCGCTGATGTACACATTGAACGGCTCTTCCACGCTGGTATCTTCCTGCTGGATCTCTGTCTCGATGCCATACTGGTACAGGATCTTCACCTGATCTTTATAGTCTTCAATACTCTCCTCGATAATGCCATCAAAAGCCTCATTATAGATGGCTGCCTCGATCTCACCGGACAACAGTCCATTTGCCAGATCTGTCACCGTGTCGTACTCGCTGAGTTTCAGCTCCCTGCCTGCCACCTTCTGGACGTCGTCCAGCATCTTATCGTTATTTTCCTGATCTACGCTGGTCTGATAGCCAAAGCGGTAATTCGCTGCATCCAGGATGCTTTCCGCCGGGTCGGTATTTTTCACCACCACGATCATGTTGTCCGTCTTATAGGTGGCTCCGCCCACATCTGCCATAGTCTTTTGTATCCTTAGGAAATATACGATTCCCACTGCCAGTACGATACTGATCAGAATGCTTAAGACCATACCGACGAACTTCACCTTATTCTTCACATATTGAAGGCAGAAGGTGATTGCAAACAACAGCAGAAGCCCTCCGCCAAGCAGCGCCAGCCAGATGCCCGGAAGCATGCCGCTGTTCCAGACGATGATCAAAAAAGCGGCAGATAAGATCAGCTGCAGGATGGTAATCAATTTTCCAACCATATTTTTGTTCTTTTTTCGTTTTTTGTGATGATGTTCCATCTCTAATCTCCTCTACTCGGTACGTTCAAGTCTCTTCCTGGTTACTGTACGATCAATGTAAAATTCTGGGGATCCGAAGTGTTTCCCGAACTGTCTGTCACAAAATACTGAATCGTATAGGTCCCCGGCACATTCGTGTCGTAGGTTCCATTGGCGCTGATGCGCTGATATAGAGAATCTCGGGTATCCACATCATCTACCGCATCCTTGACCACACTCATAGGGTCAAAGGCTGTTCCTGCCGGGATCGTCGTTTCACTGGCTGTCAGTGCCAGCGCCGGGCGCACTCCGTCAGGCTGAAGCTCTTCGTCTTCCTGCTGCTCCGACTGGGTGTCGGCAGCTGCCGCCTGCCCTTCTTCCTGGCTGTCCGTGGTCTCATCCGTTTCAGTTTCATCTGCATCATTGGCATTCCCGTCTGTCGACGGATGATACTCGATGGTTCTCCGGCCGGTTCCCACGTTATGATTTTTATCCATCACACCATAGTAGACTACTGCCGTGTCTTCTCCTGTCTGCAGGATCTTATCCACAAAGACCTCATCTGTCAGGTCTCCGTCCCGATTATCCTTTGCAGTCACGCCTTCCAGCAACACGTCATAGCTCTCGCCTTCGGTATAACTGATTTCTCCATCTTTTACTGTAATCTCCGGCGCCCTTCGGTCCTGCCCAAGAAAGATCACTGCCCCGATCAGGGCAAATATTATGCAGCCTGCCGCCAGAGCCAGCAACACCAAACGCTGTTTCATGCTTTTCGTCCTCTTCTACTTTTCTCCATATGATCCGTAATAACTTCCATAATACTTGCCGTAGTATTTATTCTGCTTCATGTCTACCTTATTCAACACCACGCCAAGGATCGGGCAGCCTGCTTTTTCCAGCTGTTCTTTTACTGTCCGGGCAAACTTGTAACTAATAGTAGACGCTGCAATGACGAGTACCGAGGCATCGCAGGATTTTGCAATGATGGCCGCGTCGATGACGCTTCCAAGGGGCGGTGCATCGATGATGACGTAGTCATACGCCTTTCTGGCCCCATCCAGCATAGCTTCAAACCGATGGTTCCCCAGAAGCTCCGCCGGATTCGGCGGCACTACGCCGGCCAGGATCACAGACAGTCCCTGATTCTGGGTCTTACAGATCACATCTTTCAGCTCTGCCTGTCCCGACAGAAAATGGCTCAGTCCGTTCAAGTCTCCAATAATCTTATGCCGCCCCATCAGCACAGATTTCCGAAGATCCGCATCGATAAACAGCACCCTTTTTTCTCCCTCCGCCAGAGAGGCAGCCAGGGACAGCGACACTGTACTCTTCCCCTCATTCGGCGTACAGCTGGTGAATACGATGACTCGTTTATCGGATCCTGAAAACTCAATATTCGTCCGGAGCGTCTTATAAGCCTCGTTGCTCCGGTAATCTTTTGTCAGATTTTTTAAAGTTATCTCCTGCATCTATGTATCTCCTCTTTACCGCTTCATATTCCGCATCATCTGTTTCTCCGGAAGCCTCTTTACCTTCTTGCCCTTTTTCATTCCCTCACTGATCGGAATAGAAGTCAGGGTATTCAGGCCCAGGTAATGTTCCACATCGTCCGGCGTCTTGATGGTATCGTCCAGAATGAAGATCAGTACGATCACACCCATGGCCAGGATCAGTCCCAGCAGAGCGCCGATGGCTACATTTTTGGGAACGCTGGGTGATGACGGGCTGGTGGGAAGATTTCCTTCTTCTACCGTATTGACCGCATCTGCGTCCATGATCTCGGTGATCTGAATGCTGACCGACTCCCGTACTGCATCGGCGATTTCCTTGGCCTGTTTGGGATCTTCACTCTGCACCCGGATATTCAAGATACGGGTGCCCTCCGGCGTCTCTACGGACACCATGTTCTGAAGCTGTTCCGGCGTCATATCCAGGTTCAGCACCGCAATCGCCTGCTCCAGCACCGGCCGGCTGGTGACCAGTTCCATATAGTCCTGGGTCAGCTGTGTACCCGTCTGCAAGTCGTTATATGTGACGCCTGCCGAATTGTCGGAACGGGTCAGTACATAGACCTTGGTTTCCGACGTATACATGGGGGTAATAAAAAGATTGGTTCCCACAAAGGCAATCAGCGCCCCCAGCACCCCTGCGATCAGGATGATATGGATCTTGGACCACAGGACCATAAACAGTTCCGTCAGATCTATGGTAATCTCCTCATTGTCAATTTCAGGATTCATCAGTCGTTCTTGATTCATCTTATTTCTTTTCCTTCCTCAGCATCATCTTGGCGTTCTCATAGAAGATTTTTCTTGCATACTCTTCGCCATATTTTTTTCTCACATATTCCGCAGCCTTTCTCATCCGCGGCGCCCGGCTCCTGGCGCTGTGGGCGTCAGTCCCTACGCAGAAGACCAGATCTTCGTCCATCAGATACTTGATGAATTTCTTGATCTTCCGGCCGCTCTGTCCGGTAATGCTCCCGGCATTGACCTGGATCAGGATTCCCATGTCTCCGATCTGCTCCGCCAGCTCCGGATCCTCCGTCAGACAGCCGTACCGCTCCGCGTGGGCCAGGATGACTTCATATCCTGCCATCTGCAGCTGCTGCAGGCTCTGTTTTATATAGGAAAAAGGTTCGGACGGTGAGAACTCTACCAGCACGTAGTTGCGCCGGTTCATCGTCAGGATTCGTCCTTCTTTCAGCTTTTCCAGCACGTCCTGTCCAAAAAAAATTTCCGTCCCAAGGTAGATACGGAAATGTTCATCAATCTCATGGGCAGCCTTCCGCAAAAGTGCGGCCTGCTTTCTCAACACTTCCGGCGTTTCTTTTCCGCGTCTTGGGTGATGATGTGGAGTCGCAATGATGCAGCGGATACCTTCACTGTATGCAATTTTCAGCATTTCTTTCATCTCATTTATGTCTTTTGCACCGTCATCCACTTGTGGCAGTACGTGAATATGCATATCAATGAAATTTTCCATCACTGCTCCTCCGGTCATGATTTATCAAGGCATCGAAAAGGTAAACGGATGCTTCTTCGCCCACTCAGGATCACTGTCAGCTCTTTTTTCCCATTTGTGGTAGCCGTCAAGGAACTCTCCGTAAATGTTCTTTTCCGCTTCTAGCCGTGCCTCTACGGCATTATCGAAGTCGTCATACATTCCCAGATAGATCCGCCTCCCCTGGAAGCCGATGCTGACTCTGTATCTTCCGTTCTTTCCCTGATATACGCCGCGGAATCCACTTTTGTTGTCCCGCCGCTTTTTTCGCTTCTCCAGGAACTCAATGCAAGTGCCGTCTACCCGGTGAAGCCTGTCCTGGATCTTATCCTGGTTTTCTTTTCTCAGGCAGCCGCAGCTTTTGCAGGTGCCGTTTACCAGGTTTGACGCAGGCACTTCCGTCTGATTGCCACAGTCACACTGGCAGACCCAGTAGATGACTCCATGTACATCTCTGCGGTCTGTGGGATGCAGTGCCGTCAGTCTTCCAAAACGCCTGCCGGATATATCTTTTTTATTTTTGCTTCCTTCCCGCCTCAGGCAGCCGCAGCTCTTGACCTTGCCTGCCTTCAGATCCCTGGAAGCAACTTCTTTTTCATTGCCGCAGTCGCATCTGCAGAGCCATCTGGTCCGGTGATTCTTATTTTCCAGCTGCCGGATTACCGTCAGCCGCCCAAACCGTCTGCCTGTCAGATCTTCCGCAGTTCTTTTTGGCATGTCACTCACAGTAACTTCCCCTTTACAACAAAATATTAATTATGTTGTAATGTTGGGTAGATACAACTGCATTTCTACATAAAAATCAAAATTTCGCTCCACATTTCCCCAAAGTTGCCAGAAGTTTCTTTTTAAAATGCAGGTAAAGTTAATTTCTATCTGTTGACAAGTGATTTTAAGTGGTATAACATAGAGAAGGTAACTGAAAGCTTCCTTATACTATAAGAAGTTTCACCACATAATTAATATTATGTTGCTATTCTTCCAGGAGTTTCATCCTGTCCAGACTCCTCCGCCATTCATCGATGCTGTCGGAGGTATAGATCCGTGTCACTTCGACACTGCTGTGTCCCAGTATATCCGCCAGATTGATCAGATCCTTTGTCATCCGGTAAAAGGTGCGCGCAAAAAGATGCCGCAGATTGTGGGGGAAAACTTTTTCAAGCTTTACTCCGGCCATTTTTGCTACCTGTTTCATCTCTCTCCAGATATTGGACCGGTCTTTTTCCCGTCCTGTCCTGGTACAGAAAATCAGGCCGGAATGAATCCGGTGTTTGCTGACATAGGCCAGCAGCTTTTTCCTGAGTTTCTCCGGCAGGATGACAATACGGTATTTTCCTTTATTCCAGACCCGTATCAATCCTGTCTTCAGATTTTCCACCCGGAAAAATTTCAGCTCGCTCACCCGGATACCGGTGGCGCACATAGCCTCCATGATCATGGCGATCTGCTCTTTTCCCTGACCCCTTGCAGTCTTCACCAGCTTCTGAAATTCCTGCTTCTCAAGCGCCTTGTCCACTCCCAGCAGATCGTTTCTCTGGGTACGGATCCTCTTAAGCCGCAGAGAACCTTTCCCCAGAAAAATCAAGAATTGATTCAACGCCACGAGCATGGAATTGGCGCTGCTGATAGCATAGTTTTCCACCAGCCACTGCTTGTACTCCAGCAGTTTTTCTTTATCGATCCTGGTATGTTTTCCTGCGTACTCTGTAAATCTTTTTACATCTCTGATATATTTCTCGATCGTTGCTTTCGAGCTCTCTCTTTCCTGAAGATAGTACCGGAAGTTCTCGATGTCGTTCCCCTTAAGATAAAATGTCGTATTCTTCATATTGTGTGTCCTCCCTTTTCGTTATTATGCCACGTTCCGTTACTTTTCATGACAGGCCCTGGTCTATAAAATATAACACACAAAAAAAGTGCCTTCTGATAGTTTTTATCAAAAGACACTTCTGCTTTCTCTATAAAATTATAATCTAGAATGTCAGTTCCATCTTTGTCCCTTTGCCCATCTCGCTCTCTACATGGATCTGGGCGTCGTGCATGATGGCGCCGTGTTTGACGATGGACAGTCCAAGGCCGGTACCGCCGGTCTCCTTGGAATGGCTCTTGTCCACCCGGTAGAACCGTTCAAAAATCCGCTCCTGCTGGTCTTCCGGGATGCCGATTCCGGTGTCCGTCACAATGACTTTTTTGCCTTTCAGCGTGGCTCCCACCCATACGCTGACGGATCCACCTTTTTTGTTATACTTGATCGCATTTTCACAGATATTGTAGATCATCTCATCCAGGATCTGGCGCACTCCGTAGTAGATCACGTTCTCTCCGGTCACCTCCACATGTACGCTCCTTTTTTCTGCCTGGGGGGCCAGGCGGCTGACAATCTCCCGGGTCAGCTCATAGAGATCCACCTCTTCTTTTTCCACTTCAATCGCACCTTCATCCAGCTTGGAAAGCTTGATGATATCTTCTACCAGGGTGATCAGACGACTGGCTTCATTATAGATACGCTCGGAAAATACTTTCATATCTTCCGGTTTTACCAGTCCATTCTTCATGATCTCCGCATAGCCGGATATGGAGGTCAGAGGAGTCTTCAGTTCATGAGATACATTCGCCGAAAACTCCTTCCGCATATCTGCGATGGCATCTTTTTGTTTGTTCTGTTCATCAATACGCTTCAGCAATGGTGTTAATTCCTCATACATCTCATTTTCTAAAGGGACATTGAGATCCAGCTCATTGATGGGCCGGATCATTCTGGTTACCTGTCGTCTGGAAAGGGCCGCCGCAAGCAGCAGCATCAGCACGGCGATCACGCCCATGCCGGGCAGTACTTTCACCGCCGTCCGAAGGGCCGTGTCCATGGTCTTGGATACTCTTAAGACCGTGCCGTCAGACAACTGAACGGCATAATAATACATTTCCTCATCCATGGTATCTGACAGACGGATGTTGCTTCCCTCGCCACTCTTTAATGCTTCCCGGACTTCCGGGCGGTCTGCATGGTTTTCAAGGCCATCCTCATCCTTGTGGTCAGAATCATAGAGGACTTTCCCTTCATCCGTGATCCATGTGATCCTGGTATTCTCCTGTACTGCATCCAGCTCCTCCAGATATTCCATGCCCGAGGTCTCGATGGCCGCCCGGATATAGCTGGTCTCCTGGCGGACTTCCTCCTCCATAATGTCTACCGTCTGGTGGTAGACCAGAAATGTCGTCATCGCATATGCCACTGCCAGCGTCACTGCGATGATGACGATCATATTTTTCTGAATCGTTGTTTTCAGCTTCATCCGCAGTGCTCCTATTCACTCATCCGGTATCCGACGCCCCGGACTGTCTCAATCTTCTCCCCACAGTGACCCAGCTTCTGCCGCAGGGTACGGACATGGACGTCTACGGTCCTGGTCTCTCCGTCGAAATCGTATCCCCAGATGTCTTCCAGGAGACAGTCTCTGGTCATGACGATATTGGGATTTTTCATCAGCCGCTTCAAAAGCTCATATTCCTTCAGTGTGAGATTCACCACTTCCCCTGCTGCCGTCACCTCATGCTTCTTCGTGTTGATCTCAATCTCTCCGACCGCAATGATATCCTGGGGCTCCTGCGCATCCTTTCTACTTCTTCTGAGCACTGCCTTGATCCGGGACACCAGCTCCATCATACCAAAAGGCTTGGTCACGTAATCGTCTGCGCCCAGATCCAGTCCTTTGACCTTGTCATACTCTGCGCCCTTGGCCGTGACCATGATCACCGGGATATCCCTCGTTTTTGGGGATGCTTTTAACTTTTTCAACAGTTCCAGCCCGTCATCACCCGGAAGCATAATGTCCATCAGCACCAGCTCTGGGGTCTCCAGGGCAAGCGCTTCTAAAAACTCTCTTCCATCCTCAAAACCACGCGCCTTAAAGCCCGTGGTTTCAAGCGTGTATACGACGAGTTCCCGGATGTTACTGTCATCTTCTACACAAAATATCATGCTGTATCTCCTTATTGTTCTATACCTGGCTGTCTTTATGGATACCTGTGATCGAAAACTCTACCCACTCTGCAATATTGGTAGCATGGTCTCCGATACGCTCCAGGTATTTGGCAACCATGATCAGATCGATGGCTTCTTTGCCCTGATCGCCCTTGTTGTCTGCGATCGTCTCGATCAGTTCTTTTTTGGTCTCCTCAAACATGATGTCTACTGCATCGTCTGCCTCCATCACGTGTCTGCAGAGTTCCAGATCCTTATTTACATAGGAAGTAACACTGTCGCGGACCATCTTTGCCGCTGCCTCTGACATGCTTCCGATCTTCTTAAGGTCTGTTACCTGAGATTTCTTTTCGGAAATGATAATCTCTGCGATATCACTTGCCTGATCTCCGATACGCTCCATGTCTGTGATCATCTTAAGCGCTGCGGAAATCTGCCTTAAATCTCTTGCTACCGGCTGCTGCTGCAGAAGAAGCTTCAGACACAGACGCTCAATATCCTTTTCCATCTGATCGATCTCCTGATCCGCATCGATGACGTTTTTTGCCTCCTCGATGCTTCCGTTCTGCAGTGCCTTTGTCGCACGGTTGATGGCCAGTTCACACAGTTCTCCCATATGGATCAATTGTTCATTCAGCATGCCCAGCTGCATATCAAATTTATTACGCATAATTTAACCGAACCTCCCTGTGATATAGTCTTCTGTTCTCTTATCTGACGGTATTGAGAAAAGTTTTTCTGTATCATTGTACTCTACGACTTCTCCCAGCAGGAAGAAAGCGGTATTGTCTGAAACACGCACCGCCTGCTGCATGTTGTGTGTGACCATGACAATAGTATAATCTTTTTTCAGTTCCATCGCAAGGTCTTCGATCTTGGATGTGGAGATCGGGTCCAGAGCTGATGTCGGCTCATCCATCAGAAGGACTTCCGGCTGTACGGCCAGGGCTCTGGCGATACACAGTCTCTGCTGCTGTCCGCCGGACATACCAAGCGCGCTCTTTTTCAGGCGGTCTTTACATTCATCCCAGATTGCCGCGTCACGCAGAGATTTCTCTACGATATCATCCAGCTTCGCCTTGGAGTGGATGCCGTGGGTCCTTGGTCCGTAAGCGATATTATCATAAATGCTCATCGGGAACGGATTTGGCTTCTGAAATACCATTCCGACTCTCTTTCTCAGCACATTTACATCGATTTCCTTGAAAATATTTTTGCCATCCAGTAAGATTTCCCCCTCGATCCGGCAGCCTTCTACCAGGTCGTTCATTCGGTTGATGGACTTTAACAGCGTGGACTTTCCGCATCCGGAAGGGCCGATAAATGCTGTGATCTTATGTTCTTCAATCTCCAGATTTACATCTTTCAGTGCTTTAAAATCACTGTAGTAAAGATCCAGATTTTTGATACTTATTTTTGACATTGTGATCCCTCTCTAAGCTTTCGTTAATCTCTTTGCTACCACGCTGGACAGGGTATTGATTCCAACCACCAGTACCAGCAGGATGACTGCAGTTGCATATGCCTGGTCCATGTACAGGCCTTCGCTTGCCAGATTGTACATATGTACCGCCAGGGTACGTCCGGAACTCATGACGCTGCTCGGAATGTCAGCAACAGTTCCTGCGGTATAGATCAAAGCTGCCGTCTCGCCGACGATACGTCCGATGGCCAGGATGACGCCTGCCAGGATACCAGGAATGGCGGAAGGCAGTACGATGCGGAATACCGTACGCAGTTTCCCTGCTCCCAGTCCAAAGCTTCCCTCACGGTAGGAGTCCGGCACGGCTTTCAGCGCTTCTTCAGTACTCCGCATGATCAGCGGCAGTACCATGATGGACAGGGTAAATGCACCTGCCAGGATGGAAAATCCCCACCCGAGGGCGGTAACGAAGAACAGCATTCCGAACAGGCCATAGACGATGGACGGAATTCCCTGCAGTGTCTCCGTTGTAAGACGAATAACTTCTACGAATTTATTGCCGCGTTTCGCATATTCTACCAGGAAGATGGCGGAAAAAATCCCGAACGGGACTGCGATAAGCAGTGATAATGCCGTCATAATAACGGTATTGATCAGCGCCGGCATCAGCGATGCATTCTCTGAGGAATAGTCCAGAGAGAACAGCGACGGCTGCAGATACGGTACACCGCGGATCAGGATATAGGCGATCAGAAAGATCAGTACTGCAAAGGTAATGATAGCGGCTAACATGACCAGGATCATTACAATGAGGGATCCCGGTGTTCTTGTATAACTTTTCAGCTTCTGTCCAAGGGTCACTTCGTTGACGCCCTTGGCATGTGTGCTCTGGCTTTTACTACTCACGGCTGTCCCTCCTGTTCAATAATGCTACGCAGAAATTGATGATCAGGATGAACACGAACAGTACCACGCCGGTAGCGATCAGTGCTTCTCTGTGAAGGTCTGTCGCATATCCCATCTCAATTACGATATTTGCGGTCAGTGTACGGACACCACGGAAAATGCCCTGGGGCATTCTTGCCTGGTTTCCGGCTACCATGATCACGGCCATGGTCTCACCGATGGCGCGTCCCACTCCCAGAACGACGGCTGCGATGGTTCCGGATTTTGCTGCCGGAAGGACGACGCGGAAAATGGTGCGTTCATGGGTTGCTCCCAGAGCGACTGCGCCTTCATAATACTGAGGCGGCACTGCGCGCAGGGAAGACTCTGTCAGTCCGATGATAGTAGGCAGGATCATCATGCCGAGGATCAGAGATGCCGTCAGCATACTGCTTCCGTTTCCGCCGAACCCTAAGCTTCTGCCCAGCTGGCGGATCAGCGGAACAACTACTACCAGGCCGAAGAAACCATAGACAACCGACGGGATACCCGCCAGAAGTTCTGTCGCGGTTTTTAATGGTTTATAAATCTGCTTTGGGCAATAAAATGCCATAAATACTGCTGTCAGGATACCGATCGGCACACCGATGATGATGGCGCCGGCTGTTACGTACAGGCTTCCTACGATCATCGGAAGAATGCCGTAGATATCGTTGTTCGGTTTCCACATCGTTCCGGTCAGGAAGTCTAAGAATCCGATTTCTGACATTGCGGGGACGCCATTTGCGAACAAGAACACACAAATGAGAGCTACCGCCAGCACCGAAGCGCAGGCGGCAATGAAGAACACTCCCCGCATGAATTTTTCAGTCCATGCATTTGATTTCATATTACTCTACTACCTCATCCCATGTAAGAGCTTCGCCCGTATAGATAGATTTTACCTGATCACTTGTCAGTTCATCTGTCGGGTTGTTGTTGTTTACGATTACTGCAATACCATCTGTTGCGATTGTCTGAGGCTCCAGTCCTCCTGCGATCTCATCCTCGCTGACTTCTCTGGAAGCCATACCGATGTCGTAAGATCCGCTGATCGCAGATTCCATACCTGTGGTGGAGTCTGTTGTCTGAAGTTCAATCTCTGCATTCGGGTTAACCTCTGCATAAGCCTCGATCAGTTTCTCCATCAGAGGAGATACGGAAGAGGATCCGCCGACAACTGCTTTTCCTTCCGGAGCTTCTCCGGCGTAAGCCTGTACGTCGCTGAGCGGGATATAACCTTCTTCAGATACTACATCCTGGCCTTCCTGGCTCATGATGAAAGCGATGAAGTCGTCTGCTACCGGGTTGTCAAGGTCAGACTTTGTTGCGATATTGAACGGACGGGATACTTTGTAGGAACCATTCTCGATGTTCTCTGCTGTAGCCTCTGCTCCGTCGATCTTCAGAGCTTTTACACTGTCGTCCAGAGTTCCAAGAGAAACATAACCGATGGCATAGTCATCACCAGCTACTGTTGTCATCATAACAGAGGTGCTGTTTGTGATCTGTGCCTCTTCTGTGGTCATATCAACTTTCTCGCCGTCTTTCTCCTCTTCAATTCCAAACAGCTCTACGAAAGCTCCTCTTGTACCAGATCCATCCTCTCTGGATACGATGGTGATGTCCATAGAAGGATCCCAGTCGCTGCTTGCTGCGTCTCCTCCCTCGGATGATGTATCTCCATCAGAAGATCCGCCACATCCTACTGCAAGCCCTGCAACCATTCCAACTGTTGCCATAATTGCAATAAACTTTTTCAATTTCATAATTCATAGTCTCCTTTGTTTCAAATTATTATTTAGCTTCTTCACAAGGGATACTATACTGGTGAAATGTAAAATCTGAAACGGCGCGAATGTTAAATCTATGTAAAATCACGGAGGGGGACGTACACTTTTTTGATATGCTCCCTTCTAAGTAGACAAGTGAAATAATAA
>OGRN01001669.1_pt1 | contig 18460 bp, 14 predicted proteins | sample 1553401 | NCBI WGS metagenome assembly OGRN01 (sample SAMEA2580096, study PRJEB22360) | human gut metagenome | biome: human gut; feature: human-associated habitat; material: faeces | place: Denmark | collected 2008/2010 | reverse complement strand
ATCACACGGTCGCCGCCAAAGCGGCGGACAGCCCCGTAAACCGGGCATCCCGGCTTTCCGGAAAGCCCTTCATGCCGCAAGCGGCAAATATGCGGGAGAGCCTCCGCCTGTTCCCAAATTCAAATGAGGAGATTCGCGCACCGAAAAAAACGGGGCGGATGGAACGTACGTCACGCACAGTCCATCCGCCCCGTTTAACAGTTTGTGCGGAAAGCCGCTCACAAACCGGGGACGTCAACGCCCGAACAACAGGGCCGCATCCTTCGGACGCTTGTACCAGTCCTTTTCACGGGAACCGCCCGAAGCGCTTTTGAGGAACCAGTAGCAGTCGTCGATGCTCTGCATCTCCTGCGGCCATTCGAACTTCCACGAGGCGTCGTCGGGGTCCGAAACCGGAATGTCCAGCACGCTGGGATACTCCGCCGTATTGAAGCTCGACGGATAGATATAATACTCCGATTCGTTTTTCAGACAGGGGACCACGTCGCCGTAAAGCGTTTGCACGACAGGCTCGCCGACGGGCTCGAAAGCCTGCGCCGCATAGACGTTCCGATAGCCCTTCAGGCCGGAAAGGAACGGCTGGAAACCCTTCGAATCCCGGAATCCGAAACTGTTGGACATATGCGATCCGGTCGCCATCAGCTGCACGGTGATCTGCTTGGCCCGGTTTTTCGACTGGTAGTAATCCCTGATCTCATATTGAACCACCGCATCGTTGAAGTCGAAATCGCCGCGGTACGGATAATTGTCCTCGAACAGGTAAAGCCCGACGGAGGTCTTGCAGGCGATCTCCTCGGGGTCCTTGTTGCCGCTGTTGCCGATCTCGACCTCCTCGCCGGGGGCGATGGTCCTCGGGTTGCTCTCGATCATGCAGAGAATGTCGTTGTAGTCGCCGTCGTACTTCGCGCTCTCGGTCACCACGCGGTTCTCCATGCCGAGGATATTGCCCTGAAAATCACCCTCCGTGACGTGGCAGATATAACCGTTGGCCAGATGCCGGTCGACGATCCGGAACGTCTTCTTGTCGTCCTGGTACGTCAGCGTATAATCCTGCACGCGCTCGTTGAGCCAGGGCGTGGTGAAACGGAATCCGCCGTTGCTCACCGTGCTGTTGCCGATGTAAACGAATCCGAGGTTCAACCCCTTGGGGAATACGCCCAGTTTGTAACGCTTGTAGGAGGCGATATTCGACGAGAACTCCTCCCGGGTGTAGAAAACCCAGCTGCGCTGCGCCCGGACCTCGGAATAGGGAATCGCGACCACTTCGCCGTCCTTCACCCCGTAAAAGGTGCAGTCGCCGAGCGTCAGCCCATCCTGTTTCGAAGAGGGATAGGTGTAGAACCAGAGTTTGCCGAAAAGCTGGCTCTGGCGGCAGCCGCCGTCGCCGAGAAACGTGAGCCAGATCTCCGCCTCGTCGAAATCGCCCGAACTCGGCGTCCGGTCGATCACCAGGTCGGTGCACTTGAAAAGGTCGTCGCCCCGGACGTTATTGGTCTTTTCGGGAAAATAGATGCTGTTGACGGCCGTCATAACCCGGGCGCTGACCGGATTCACATCGGCGGCGCGGCTCTGCGGGCCGGGCCGGGCAGCGGCCGAGATCGACAGGTTCCCCACCTCGTAACTTTTCATCTCGCCCTGCGCCACGACATACAGCCTTTCAACGTCCTTCGGCACGTCGAGCGTGGTCGAAACAGGCGTAAAACCCGTCAATGCAGGCTGTTTCACAAGCGACTCCCCGTCGTAGGGATTCCCGAAATAGACCGCATAATACTCGCCGGCAACCTCGGAAGCGATATTCACCGCCACGGTCGTCCGGTTGTCGAATCCCCTGGCATACTTTTCATAAAATTCGGTATTATCAACATCCTTGTCGATACACGACGCGGCCGACAATGCCGCGAGCACGAATGCCAGTCTGGAAATGTACATGGTTCAAACCTTTGATCGCTCAAAGATATACATTTCCGCCCAAAAACCAAATCAATTCGTCATCTTTTTCAGTTTTCCGCTCCATACAACGCTTCACAGTATCTCTTCAGCTCTTTCCACGGATAGTAAGGGCCTCCGGCGAGGGGCAGATTGGCGTCGCGCTCATTATGCAGCACGCGGACGCGCACGTCCCCCGTTTCGGGATTGCGGAAGAAGATGAACTGGACGTTGGTTCCCATCGGCGTCACCGTATAGGCGTTCCACGCCGCAGCTACGTCGTCGAGCGACTCCACGCGGGCATAGGCTCCCTCGGCGCGCAGCAGGGCCAGCAGCGGAACCACATAGGTGTCGTGACCGAACCGCAGCGAGGCCGAAAGGTCCGATTCCCCCGCAACGACGCGGTCGGCCGTCTCGACGATATTGCGCAGCAGCGGCTTGGCATCGGCGATGATCGGGTCGCCGAAGCGCTTCGACGGGCCGAACATCACGTAGCGGCGGAAATTCTCGGCTTCCCAGGCGGCGTATATCTCCTCCTCGGTGAAGAGGTCGTAGAGCGAGATGCCCAGGTATTCGACGTCCTGCATGATGGCGGCCTGCGCCAACAGCTGGTTCATCAGTTTCGCCGGCCTTTTCACCTCGCGTTCCACGAAGGCGGGGTCGGAGAAGAGCGACGCCATCAGACGGGCGGGATGCGTGCGGGCATCCTGCAGGCTGTCGGCCACGGCACCGGATGCCTTTCGCTGGGAATTCAACCCTGCGCCGTTGCTCATATAAGGGATGTAGCGCTGGCTCGATTCGCGGGTCATCCGGATTTCGGGGTTCAGCTCCTTGAGGCGCTCGTTGAAGGCCGCCATGCTCAGGATGCAGCGCGGCACGAGCGTCGAACGGCTCTGGACATAGCATTCGCGGCCGTCCCCGGTCGAAAAGACCTCGGGATAGGCCTTATACATGCGTTCGGCGATGCCCCGGTGTTCCGCCACGCCGCGGGGCGAGAGGTCACCGTAACGATCCCGGGCATCGGCTGCAATGACCTCGACCTTAGCCAGCAGGTCGCGCCCTTTGGGGGTCAGCACCCCGGCCGAGTCGGCTTTGCGCAGGATACCCAGCGGCTCAGCATAGATCTTGTCCGAGGTAGGCCAACGGCTGCCGGGGCGGCCATAGTGGCTGATGTAGAAGGGAACATAGCCCTTCGGGGCGGGTACGGCGGGGCCGGGCAGGTACTCGTACGAGTGGTAAATCCCGCCCGCGCGTTCGGGCATGGCGGCGATCTGCTCACGGGCGGTCTGGGCCGTGGCGCCCCAGAGGCCGAGCAGCAGGAACGCCGCAAAGAGCCTCATTTTCATGGTCAGTTTATTCATAGTCAGCATTTATGTGTCATTATTCCCAGTACGACCCTGTCGGTCTCGTTCATGCCGTCGCGGCCGATGGCCGTGAGGTTGCGGATGCACTTGTCGACATCCTCTTCGATGATTCCCTCGACGGGCGTTACGCAATGGCCGTCCATCGCCATCATGGCCGAGATCACGGCGGTCGAGACGCCGCTCGTGAGCTTCATGGAGCAACTCGGCTTGGCTCCGTCACAAATCATGCCCGTAAGGTTGGCAATCATGTTTTTCACCGCCGCCGCGACCTGCCCGTAGTCGCCGCCCATCAGGTAGGTAATGCCGCAGCTCGACCCCGTGGCGGCCACCACGCAGCCGCACAGGGCCGACAGGCGGCCGAGGCTCTGCTTGATATAGATCACCGTGAGGTGGCTCAGCACCAGCGCACGGATCGTCTGCTCCTCGGTGGCGGCGGTCTGCTCGGCGTAGACCACCACGGGAAGCGTCGCCGCGATGCCCTGGTTGCCGCTTCCCGAGTTGCTCATCACGGGGATCATCGCCCCGGCCATGCGGGCGTCGCACGCCGCGGAGGTGTAGGACAGTATTCGCGAGAAGATGCTGTCGCCCATAATCTTCCGTTCGCGCTCGCAACGGAGCGTACGCCCTACGCAGTGGCCGAACTCCCCGGCGAAAGCCTGCTCGGCGGCAGCCTTGTTCAGACGGCGTGTTTCGAGGATGAAGCGCAGTTCGTCGAGGGGTGCCGTCGTGGCGAACTCCCACACCCGGCGCAACGTGAGGGGCACTTCGCCCCCATCCTCTTCGGCCGCCGAGGCCGTACGTTTGTCGAGCGTCACCTCACCGTCGCGCTCGAGGTATACGAACGAGGTATGCCCGCCCGCAATCACCGCTACGGCCCGGTGCCCGGCGCCTTCGGCTTCAACCTCGATATAGAGTTTCTCGGCGATACCCTGCTTCAGGTCGATACATACGCGCTTTTCATCGATATAGCGGCGGCCCTGCTCCACGGCCCCGGGCGTCACATCGCGCAATACCTCCAGCCGGTACTCCGAACGGCCGACGAGCGCCCCGAGCGCCACGGCGATCGGCAGGCCGATCATCCCCGTACCGGGGATCCCAACGCCCATGGCGTTTTTGAGGATATTGGCGCTCAGGCGCACGGCGACCTTTTCGGGACGCGAGCCGAGCAGTTCGGCGGCACGCGCCGTGCACAGCGCCACGGCGATGGGTTCGGTACACCCGATGGCGGGCACCACTTCGCGGTTGATGAGGGCGATAATACGCTTTCGTTCGTTCTGGGACAACATGGATGTTTTTTTTCGGATGTTACAAAGATAACTATTTTTCGCTATTTTTGCATCCGACAAGCAAGACGCCGCCATGGAAAATCCGAAAAAACGCAACTGGAAAGTTCTCACGAGCGAATACCTCGCCCGCAAACCATGGTTTACGGTACGCCACGAGAGCATCGAACTGCCCGACGGGCGCCTCATACCCGACTACTACGTCTTCGAATATCCCGACTGGGTGAACGTCATCGCCATTACGAAAGAGGGGAAATTCGTCTTTATCGACCAATACCGCCACGGGCTGGGCGAAACGGACTATGAAATCCCGGCGGGCGTGGCCGAGCCCGACGATGCCTCGATGCTGGCCGCGGCACAGCGCGAACTGGCCGAGGAGACGGGGTACGGCGGCGGCCAGTGGCGCGAGCTAATGGTCGTGGCGCCCAACCCCTCGACGCAGAACAACCTGACGTACTGCTACCTGGCGACGGGCGTGGAACGCCTGGGCGAACAGCACCTCGATGCTACGGAGGACATCCGCGTACATCTGTTCTCGGGCGCCGAGGTTCGCGAGCTGCTCGAAAGCGGCCGCATCCGGCAGGCGCTGATGGCCGCACCCCTGTGGCGTTACGCCGCGGAATACGGCCTTTAGCCCCCGAGGAAGGCGGCCGGAGATACGGACGTACCACGCTATTCGCAGGACGGGCTCCTCACCGCCCGGGCAGGTTTTTCCGGATTTGCGCGGAATTTGCAGGCTGAGGGGAAACGGAAAAATAAAACCTGCACACCATGTATCTATCCATCGCCATCAAACTGCTGGTCGGAATGCTGGGCGTGATCTTTTTCCTGCGCATATCGGGGAAGACCCAGATGGCACAGCTCACACCCCTCGATTCGGTAAACTCGTTCGTACTCGGGGCGCTGGTCGGCGGCGTAATCTACAACCCCGACACCCCGGTATGGTATCTGGTATTCGCCTTCGCGGTGTGGACGGCGGCCAACGTCTCGCTGCGCTACCTGATGCGCTTCCACCGCATCCGCAGGGCGATCAAGGGCGACTCGGTGATGCTCGTCCGCGACCGCCGGCTGGTGATGCGCGAATTCCGCCGCAACGGGCTCGAAATGGAACAGTTCCGCACCATGCTGCGCGAAAACGGCATCTTCTCGATGTTCGACGTCGACGACGTGCGTTTCGAAACCAACGGACGGATAACCATATCGCGCCGCAACGAACCGCCAGAATCGTACCTGCTCGTCAACGGGGGCAAGGTCATGGAAGACGCACTCAAACGCAGCGGCAAGGGCAAGCGGTGGCTCCTGCGCCACCTCCGGCAGGCGGGATACCCCGATGCGGAAAAACTTTTCTGCGTGGAGTGGACACCGGGACGCGGATTCTATATCGTCCCGCTGGAGGAACCCGACGGCCGGGATGCGGCAAAGGAGACGCTTTCGGCAGACTAAGGACGGAACAGCCGGAAACAGTCTTCAGGACAACACCGGGGAACGCGCCCGGGACAGCCCGGGCGAAAGGCCGTGACCGAACCAAAGCCGGGGCGCGCCATCCGACCGGCCAGCCGCATCTGCGGACAAATAAAAAAGGGACGGCCTAAAAGCCGTCCCTTTTCCATTCCAGGGGCACACCGCTATTTGCCCACCGTCTGCACCAGCGCAAGGAAGTAGCGGCCGGGGTCAAGGCCGAGGGTCTCGAGCAGCTCGGCCTCGGGGGCACTGCCGCGCGTGATCGACTTCAGGCCATGGCCCGCAGTGTAGAGGTTGACGTTTTCGGCATAGCCCGCGGCATCCTGCCCGCAAAGGTAGCGGACATGCCCGGCGGGAATATTCTTACCTTCATAGACCGACATGTCGGCCACATAAGCCAGATTGAGCGGCGCCGTGAACACGAACGGCTGTGCCCCTGCGACGCTCCGGCGGTCGCCTTCCGCCACACGCACCAGTTTCTGCCCCTTGGCATCGTAACGGTAAACGCCCTCGGGGAAAAACGCATAAATGCGGATGGGATACAACGCCAGTGCCGAAGGTGCCGTGAGCCGTCCGTCCTGCGGGCGGTTGATGCCGCCGGCCGCCCACATCACGCCCGACAACTCCTCGAGCGAAAGGGCTTCGGGAGCATATTCACGCCAGGAACGGCGGTTCTGCAACGCTTCGTTGACCGTCATGCCCGATTTCGGGTCGGGCTTCAGGAGTGCGATCTCCGGCCCGTGCTTCACCGCGGTCTTCGTTTCGGGGGTCTGTGCCTGCTCCCCGGCCGTCTGCATGCCGCCGCATGACGCAAGCAGCAAGGCCGCACATGCAAAAATCTTCATAGTCATCTCTTCTCAATTTTACAGGTTTCCGGACAAATATAAAAATTCAGCCGGAAAAACGCTATCTTTACACCGAAAAAAATCTGCCGGGAACATGAAAACGACAAGCATTTACACCCTCTTTTTCTCGCCTACCGGGACATCGCGGAAAATCGCCGCGGCCGTGGCGCAGGGGATGGCATGGACGGAAGGGAGAGCCACACGGGCGTCCGCCGGAGACAACACGGCACCGGAATCCCCTGCCGGGCAAACCCCGGAAGCGGGAACCGCAGCGGCGACACCAGAGCCTGCCGCCGGGAACAGGGGCGAAACGAAAAGCATGCACGGGGAACCGACAGTCACGGCCATCGACCTGACCCATCCCGCCGGGTACCCCGCCCCGCTGCCGGGCGAAGCCGTCGCCATATTCGCCGTGCCGGTTTACGGAGGGCACGTGGCGCCCGTAGCCCTGGAACGCCTGCGGGAGATCCGCGGCGAAGGCACCCCAGCCGTCGTTCTGGCCGTCTACGGCAACCGCTCGTTCGGCACGGCCGTCGCAGAACTCGCCTCGTTCGTCGCGGGACGGGGATTCGTGCCCGTAGCGGCAGGGGCATTCGTCGGCGAACATTCGTACAGCACGCCCGCAACCCCGATCGCACAGGGACGCCCCGACGCACGGGATCTGATTGCCGCCACGGCATTCGGGGCTCAGGTGCGCGAAAAATTAGCAAAAACAGGGCCTTCCCCCGGCAAGAACCCGGAAACGGCATCCGACACCGCAGCAACCACCCGGGCAACCAAAACCGGCAGCATGGATGCAGCCAAGGCCCCCGCAACGGGCGCCCTTGTCCCCATCGACCCCGCGAAGCTGCGCGAACCGCGTACACCGCTCCTCCCGAAGCTGCGCTTCATCCGGTTCGTACTGGGCTACCGCCGCCGGCAGAAACGCAACCCCGTCGTCCTGCTGCCCGAGGGAGATGCCGCACGTTGCACGCAATGCGGCCGCTGCGTCGCACTGTGCCCCACGCAGGCCATCGCACGCGGCGACGAGCTGCACACCGACCCGGCACGCTGCATCCGCTGCTGCGCCTGCGTGAAAGGGTGCGCATTCGGTGCCCGCACATTCCGCACGCCCTTTGCAGCCGCCCTCGCCCGGAACTTCGCGCGGCGGAAACCGCCCGTAACCTTATTATAACCCTTATTGCAACATGATCGAACACCTCACACAACCCTCGCCCGCAGAACTGGACGCACTGACCGCCCTCTGGGAGGCCTCCGTGCGGGCGACGCACGATTTCCTCAGCGAGGAGGACATCCCCTTCTTCCGGCAGATGGTTCGCAACGAAGCGCTTCCGGCCGTAGATCTGTATGTCACACGGGACACCGGCGACAGAACAGACGGGACAGACGGGCCTGGCGGGACAGACGGGCCTGGCGGGACAGACGGGAACAGGGGATCGACCGCGACAGGCCCAACGGGCGAAACAGGACGCGACAGCCGGGCAAACGAGTTCGGCGGATTCACCGCCTTTGCAGGCGTCGCAGGCGATATGCTCGAAATGCTGTTCGTCGCCCCCGGAATGCGGGGCAAGGGATTCGGCCGGCAACTCGTGAACCACATCACACGGCACTGCGGCGTGCGGCGGGTCGACGTCAACGAGCAGAACCCGCAGGCCGCGGGTTTCTACGAACGGATGGGATTCCGCACCGCCGGGCGCGACGCAACCGACCCGTCGGGCCGGCCCTACCCCATCCTGCATATGGAACTCGGACACGCCCCGCACACAGGGCTCGTGCCGATTCCGAGCCTGCTGATCGACCGAATCGACATCGACTTCCGGGCCGAAGTGCCCGGCACGGATACGGAAAAGCAGCCCTAACGGAAAGTGCTGTCCGACAAGCCCGGTTCTTACGACTTCACCCCCGCCCGAGTTATCTCCGGCAGGGGTGATTTCCATTTTCGGGGAGCAGGCCGACAGCCCGTCCCGCACCATCGGCGGGGAAGCGGGAAAGAGTGGGATTCCCGGATGAAGAGGACGCAGCTAACGGCGCTATCGCATGTATCCCGTAACGGTCAGCGGGGCATCGCCCACCTCGGCCGTGACCTCCGTCGTTTCGCCGCGGGCGTTCTCGTAGCGGAACGTATAGGACTTGCCTTTTTCCAGCAGGAACCTCAACGCATCGTTCATGTCCTGCCTCGGCCCGGCCGTGCGGCCTCCGCCCATTTGCTCGGCACCGCAGAAGACATCGACATTGGCCGCCACGCGGGCGTCCGAGCGCCCTTCGTGCGCCGCACTGTCGTACATCACGAAAGTCACCGTCGTATGCCTTCCCTGCGCCACGAGGGCCTGTTCGTAGGATGCATAGAGGTCGCGGTAACGCTGCGAGACATCGACCCCGTGCACCTCACGCGAGTCCTCGCTCCACACCATCGGAAACCAGTCGCCGGTCGGCCGGAACGACACGGCGAAGATGCCGTGCGTACGGTCGTCGAGCGCCCGCCCGGCATCCGAAAGGAACCAGGCATGGTCGAGCCCCGAGGGGTAATATTCCGTGAAATACCAGCGGCCGCCGATCCATACCTCGACCCAGCTGTGGTTGCCGCGGTCGTCGTGCCACGCGGGAGTCCCGGCGAAACGCGCCGGGATTCCCGCCGCGCGCAGGGCGTCGACCAGCAGCACCGAAAGCCCCGTACAGGAGGCCATATGCTGCCGCATCGACTCGGCAGGGCTCTGGTTGGTCTTTTCGCGGGCGGTGTTGTACTCCACCCCGACGTCGGCCGCGATATTCCGGTTCACGGAGTCGATCGCCGCGCGGATGTCGCGGCAAAGCGCCACGCGCCGGGCGAACCACAGCTGCCGGGCGAAGCGCGGGTAGAAACCCGCCCGCCAGCTGTCGCGCACCTCGTCCACGGCGGCATAGGGCAGCACCTCGTTCAGGAAGACGGAATCGGGCAGCGCACGTGTCCACGGGTATTCGCGGCGGGCACGGTAGGCATATTCCACATTCTCGCGCAGCAGGTCGAGGCGCATCGTGTCGCGGTCGCCCCGGGGCATGTGAGCGATCAGAAAGGCCATCCCTTCGCGCTGCTCGCGCGGAGTTTGCCGCAGCAATTGCCGCAGGCTGTCGGCGCGCGGGCAGCCGGCCAGCGCGGCATCCAGCAGCGGTTCGTATCCGGCGGGGACACCGCAGCCGTAACGGCCGCAGGCACAGAGACACGCCCCCAGCAAAAGGAAGATGATGCGTTTCATGGTTCGAGCAGGGTAAGTATTTGTCGGATGAGCCGTTCGTCGGCACAAAGAAGATCGTATTCGGAAACATCGCCGCAGTCGCCCATCGAAACATGCGGGTTGCGGAAAACCATGCCGCCCGGACGCACGCTGCGAGCGCTGAAATGCACGGCATCGACGCCCGTGGCCGCCAGCTGCCGCACATTCGAGGGGTTGACGCCGCTGCCGGCCATCAGTTCGATGCGCCCGGCGGCCTGCGCCACCAACGCCCGCAGCGTGTCGATGCCTTCGACGGCCGTATTGCGGCCCCCCGAGGTCAGGATCCGGCGGCATCCGGCAGCCACCGCCGCTTCGAGCGCCTCCTCCAGGTCGCACGCCATGTCGAACGCCCGGTGGAAGGTGGTCTGCATCGGCCCCGCCTCGGCGACCAGGGCAGCCGTACGCTGCACGTCGACCCGCCCGTCGGGGGTGAGCACGCCGAAGACCACGCCGTCGGCGCCACATTCGCGGGCGAAGCGCACCTCTTCGAGCATTTGGCGGAATTCGGTATCGGAATAGAGGAAATCCCCGCCGCGGGGACGCACCATCACGCTGAGCTGCAACCCTCCGATACGGCGCGCCATACGGATGGCGGCAGCCGAAGGGGTCGTGCCGCCCTCGTAAGGGGAGGCACACAATTCCACGCGCGTGACACCCGCACGGCGGGCAGTCTCGCACGCCTCGACGCTGTAGGCGCAAAGTTCGGTCGTCATACGACAAAGGTAAAAAATCCGCACCGGAAAAACAAGCCTGCGAAAACGGCCGGCTGCCGCGGCAGAAAAAGGTACGGGAAATCCCGACCGGCACATGGCACACGGCGTACTCCCCGCTCCCGGGGCAGGCGGTCAGCGCAGCACGACGGTGACGGACATCGGCCCGTGAGCGCCGAACACCAGCGCCTGTTCGATGTCGGCAGTCTTCGAAGGGCCCGACATGAAACACCCGTAGGCAAAGTCCCCGACTTCGGGGCGCACGACGGCTTCGTGCATCGTATCGACCAGCGCATCGCGCGGGATGACGACCATCAGCGCCGTGGCGCCGAAATAGAGCGCCTTGTGGCGGATGTCCTGCGGGATCCACACGGCACCGTTCTCGGCGACGCCGAACGCCCCCGAAACGACCCCCAAGTCTATGTCGACCAACTCGCGCGGGTCTTCGACCCGGTCGGGATTCACCGTGGCGAGCGTCACTTCGGGCAGTGCCGAAGCGACACTCTTCGCATCGGGGTAGCAGCGGCGTACGACCTCATCGAGCGTCGTTGCCCCGTCCAGCCATACGGCCTCGCCCCCGGCCGCCCGGAGCCGCTGGGCGAACATCGCCGCAGGGTCGTCGAAATGCTGGGGTTCGTAGCCGAAGTCGGGGTATGCGTATTCGGGCATTCCCGCCGCGGCGATCCGTTTCAGTATGTTTTCCTTGCTGTTATTCATCTTTACTCGTTTTTCCGGATTTTACCTCGCCCCGCTTCCACAGGGCATTGAACGTCTTGGGGGCAAACGGCGGCATGTCGCGGCCCGGGGCGCTCCACGGATTGAACCGGTTGTTGAGCACGGCGTGCGGGAGATGCTCCGCGACGCGGGCCAGCGCGATGCCGCCGTAGAATCGTCGTCGCCCTCCCATGATGAAGTCCATGCCTTTGACCGTCAGTTTCTTTACCGGGTCGGCCAGATGCATGGGCGCCAACTCCTGCCGCCATGCGTAAATCTGTTCCCCGAGGTCGATCATCGCCGGGCATACGTCCGAGCAGGAGTAGCACAGCGAGCAGGCCGAGACATTGCCGTGGTGGAGCTTCGGCGAACGCAGCATCGACAGGTTGATGCCCAGCGGCCCGGGGATGAAATAGGAGTAAGAATAGCCGCCCGAGCGCCGGTAGACGGGGCAGGTATTCATGCAGGCGCCGCAACGCAGGCATTTGAGCATGTTGCGGTGCGCGGCATCGGCCAGCCACTCCGAGCGGCCGTTGTCCACGATCACGACGTGTATCCGTTTGCCTGGTGCAGGCTTGCGGTAGAGCGACGTGTAGGAGGTGACGGGCTGCCCCGTCCCCGAACGCGCCAAGAGGCGCGTGAAGACCGCCAGCGCCCGCATGTCGGGGATAACCTTCTCCAGCCCCATGATGGCGATATGCAGGTCGGGGAACGACGTTCCCATGTCGGCATTCCCCTCGTTGGTACAGACGGCCAGCGTCCCCGTGGAAGCCACGGCGAAGTTGACGCCCGTCATGGCGATGTCGGCGCCCAGGAATTTGGGCCGCAACTGGCGGCGAGCCTCGTGCGTCAGGTAGGTGGGATCGCTGTTGCCGTGCTCGGTGCCGAACTCGCGCTCGAAAAGCGCGCCGACCTCCTCACGGCGTACGCCGATGGCGGGCAGCACGATGTGGCTGGGCGGCAGCTCCAGCAACTGCATGATCCGCTCGCCCAGGTCGCTCTCGACGGCATCGACGCCCCGCTCGCGCAGGTAGGGCGTAAGCCCGCACTCCTCGGAGAGCATCGACTTGCTCTTGATGAGGTTCCGCCCGCCGTGCTCCTGCACCAGACGCCACACCGTGGCGTTCATCTCGTCGGCGTCGGCGGCCCAGTGCACCACCATGCCATTGGCCGTGGCGTTGCGTTCGAACTCTTCGAGGTAATGCCCCAGATGGCTCAGCGTATGGCGCTTGATCTCGGACGACATGCGCCGCAGGTCTTCCCATTCGGGCACCGTGCGTGCCATCTTGTCGCGCTTTTCGCGTACGGCGTAAAGCGCCTTGTCGTGCCACGCCGTGCGTTCGGCGTCGGCGATGAATTTCGCGGCGGCTTTGGAGTGGGTGCTCATAACTTCGAATTGAGGATTTCAACGGCATGGATGGTACGGATCGGGAGTTTGTCGTGGTCGATAACCCCCTGCATGTGCATCAGACACGAAGAGTCGGCACCCGTAATGTATTCGGCACCCGTAGCCATGTGGTCGCGCACCTTGTCGCGCCCCATGCAGACAGACACGGCGTTCTCCTCGACGGAGAACATGCCGCCGAAACCACAGCATTCATCGCGGCGCGATGGCTCGGCGATGTCGATGTCCCCGACCAGCGAGAGCAGGTCGCGCAGCTTCGACATATAGGGCACGTTCAGCTCGCTGGGCGATGACAGCCCCATTTTGCGCACCCCGTGGCAGGAGTTGTGCACGCTCACCCGGTGCGGGAAACGTGCATCCAGCTTCGCGGGCTTCACCACGTCGTGGATGAACTCGCAGATCTCCCAGATACGCGAATCGACGCAGGCATGCTCGCGGTAATTGTCCAACAACCGCGGATAGCCCTCGCGCACGAAAACCACGCAGCTGGCCGAAGGCCCGACCACGTAGTCGTACTGCGCAAAAAGCGCATCCATGTGTTCTGCCAGCGCCCGGGCGTCCTTCTCGAACCCGGCATTGGCCATCGGCTGCCCGCAGCAGGTCTGTCCGAGGGGATAATCCACCTCGCAGCCCAGCCGCGAGAGCAGTTCGTACGACGCACGCCCCACCCCGGGGTAGACGGCGTTGATATAACAGGGTATGAACAATCCTACTTTCATGTTCGTCGGTTTAGTATGCTGTCGCGTATGCCCCAAAGATAGCGGATTTACGGATGAATTGTCCGCCCGTGGACGTTTTTAGGTATAAAAGGGCTATTATTATGCCGAGACATGCCACGAAAAAAGGAGTACCTTGTAAGGCACTCCCCTCCCACGTCGGGCTCGCAAGCCCTATTTCACTTCGATCTGGCGCGTGGCGGCGGCCAGTTCCTCGACCTTCTTCTTGGGAATGTCAATGGTCATCACGCCGTTTTCGACCCTGGCCGAAATTTTCTCGCGCTCGATGTTGTCGGGCAGCAGCAGGCTCTGCTGGAACTGCGTATAGGAGAATTCGCGGCGCAGGTAGGTACCCTTGCGTTTCTTGTCTTCCTCCTTCTCCTCGGATTTCTTCTCCAGGGAGATGATCAGCTCGTTGTCCTCGTTGATGTGGACTTTGAAATCCTCACGGGTCATGCCCGGAGCAGCGACCTCCACCTTGTACTCGTCTTCGTCTTCGATAATGTTGACGGCAGGAGCCGTGGCGTTGCGGCGTTCGGCGAGCCAGTTGTTATCCAGAAATTCGTTGAAAATGCTCGGCAGCCAGTTTTGATTCGTTCTTGCAGGTGTCATAATCTTGTCCTCCTTGTTTTATTTTGGTTTAACTTTATTTTCTTTCGCAGCCCCTTCCGGAGCGGTTTCATCCGTAACAGGTCAAATCCTGTGCCAGCCGCATGAAAACGAAAAAATGTCACAAATTGTCACACATCCTGCTATTCCGACATGACAAACCGGCAAAAAAACCTTCCGGCAACGACGGAATAGGCGGCCTTTTCGCAATTGCGGAAAAAAGCCTACCTTTGCCGCATGGATTTCGCACGGATACTGACCGAACGCTACGCGCTCTCGGACGAGGGCACGGGTCTGCTCATGCACTCCGCCACGCTGACGCGACACGCCCGCAAGGAGGTCATCATCGAGGAGGGGCAGCGCGATGCGGACGTCTGCTTCGTGGCCGAAGGTTCGGTGCGCACGTATGTCATGCGCGAGGACAAGTGCGTCATCTTCTCCTTCTCGTTCGAGGGCGACCCGGCTACCTCGACGCTCGGCACACAGCCCGGCGGCTTATCGCGCCAGACGATCGAAACAATGGAGCCCGCGACGCTGGTACGCATCCCCCGCGCCCGCATGGACGAGCTTTTCGCCGGGAACGCCGAACTGGCCGACTGGGGACGGCGCATGGCCGAGGAGCAGTTGCGCCGCCACGAGGACTATTTCGCCGACTATGCCTGGCGCGGCAAACGCGAACAGTACGGCCGCATGCTGCGCGAATATCCCCAGCTGCTGCAGCGCATCGCCCTGAAAGACCTTGCGGCCTACCTCTTCCTCACGCCCCAAAGCCTGAGCCGCATCCGCGCCGGGGTCAAATAATACGGAAATTACCATAAGTTAACTTTTCCCGGCGCAGAATGCCTTACTTTTGCACCACCTCAATAAAAAGAGGTGCAATTATGTTACGCGACAGTATCGATTACAAAGGCACGGCAGTCGGCAAACTCTTCCGCCGCTTTCTTTTTCCCACGGTCATGGGGATGGTCTTCTCGGCGGTGTTCGTCATCACCGACGGGATATTCGTAGGCCGGGGCATCGGCAGCGACGCACTGGCGGCAGTCAACCTCACCGCCCCGCTCTTCACGCTCGGCACGGGGCTCGGGCTGATGTTCGGCATGGGCGGCTCGGTGGTGGCATCGGTGAACCTGGCGCAGGGCAAACGCCGCGTGGCCCAGATCAACATCACGCAGTCGCTCTTCGTACCGGCACTGCTGATCGTGCTGCTCAGCGCCCTGCTGATCCTTTGCCACAAACCGTTGCTGCTGCTGTTGGGCACGCCGCCCGAACTGATGGTTCCCGCGCGCGAATACCTCGTGTGGTTCACGCTCTTCCTCGCGCCGCTGGCCGTCTTCAACATCCTGATGTTCATCGTGCGGCTCGACGGCGCGCCCCGGTTCGCCATGGCGTGCAACATCATGGCGGCCTGCATAAACATCGTACTCGACTACCTCTTCATCTTCGAATTCGGGTGGGGGCTCGCAGGCGCGGCCATCGCAACGGGCATCGGCTATATCGTAGGCTCGGGCGTGATGCTGCGGTACATGCTGCGCAGCAGCCGCACGCTGCATTTCGTGAAGCTCAAAACCAGCTACAAGAGCCTGCGCCTCACGGCCCGCAACCTGGGCTACATGACCTACATCGGGTTCCCGGCGCTGCTGAGCGAACTGGCGATCTCGTGCCTGATGATCGTGGGCAACTATACGTTCATCCGCTACACCGGCAAGGACGGCGTGGCGGCGTACAGCATCGCCTGCTACATCTTCCCGATCATCTTCATGGTCTACAACGGCATCATCCAGTCGGCACAGCCGATCATCAGCTACAACTACGGCGCAGGGCTGATGCGGCGCGGCAGGGATGCGTTCGCGATGGCACTCGGCACAGCGTTCGTCTGCGGGCTGGCGGTATTCGGGTTCACGTGGCTGTTCAGCCCGTGGATCGTGGGGCTGTTCCTGACGCCCGACGCCCCGGCCTATGCAATCGCCGTGCGCGGCCTGCCGCTCTTCGCCGCCGGGTATCCCTTTTTCGGAATCAACGTCGTCACGATCGGCTACTACCAGAGCATCGAGCGCGGACGGCTGGCGACGGGGCTCACCGTGCTTCGGGGCATCGTGCTGATGGCTTTCTGCTTCCTCGTGCTGCCGCGGCTGGCGGGCGTCGCGGGGATCTGGCTCGCGGTACCGGCGGCCGAACTGGCCGTAACACTGCTCCTGCTCGTACTGCTGCGCATCGGCTACGGGATGAGGCGGTAAATGGAGAACGTGAACAATCCCGGCCCGCATTTGAATAGATGCAGGCCGGGATTACCGTTTCACGCCCCGAACCCTTGCAGGCGGCAGGCGCCTGCCCCGGTCGTACGCACTGCGCCCCGCGCAAACAACCGTAACATCAGGATCACTCCCGGCGGTATTTCTCCATGAATTCGGTGGGCAGCATCCCGAACTGCGCATGGAAGCACTTGGCGAAATAGGAGGTCGAAGTGAAGCCCACCATATAGCATATCTCCGTGACGCGCAGGTCGTTGGACTTGGAAAGCAGCTCGGCGGCCACCCTGAGGCGCGTGGAGCGCAGGAACTCGTTGGGCGTAGTGCCCGTCAGCGACTTGATGCGCGAGAAAAAGAGCGTACGGCTGACATTCACGGCTGCGGCGATGTCCTCGACCGAAAGATTCGAATTGGAGATGTTATCCATGACATACTGGTTCACCTGCGCCATGAAACGGTTGCCCGAAGGGCTCGCCGCATCCCCATCCATGACCAGGTAGGGCATCTTCGAGAATTTCAGGCGCAGCCGGCCGCGGATGCCGATAAGCGCCCGTATCTGGCAGTCGAGGTAGTCCACCGACAACGGCTTTTCGAGGTAGGCGTCGGCACCCGCCTCCAGCGCACGCACCTTCGCCGCCGAAGAGGAGTCCACCGAAACCAGCACCACGGGGAGGTGATCCAGCGCCGGATCGTTGCGGATCGCCGCGCAGAGCGCCACGCCGTCCATCCCTTTCATCGCCACGTCGCTCACGACGGCCGCGATGCTCCGGCTTCGGAGCAGGTCGAGCGCCTGCCGTCCGTCCGTCGCACAATGGATCGTATAGCTGCCGGAGAGATGCCGCACGAAAAAGTCCGCGAAGTCGGCATTATCCTCGGCCAGCAGGATGTCGGGCAGCCGCTTCTGCACCTCGGGCTGCACGGCCGCCACGGCCGGCTGCCCGGCAGGCACTCCGGAATCGCCATCCGTCCCGGGGACGGGACGGGGTGCACCGAGCGGAACCGTCACCGTAAACTCCGTCCACTGTCCCACGGCACTTTCGACCCCGAGCACGGCGCCCATCCGGGTCGCCAGGCTCTTCGCCACGGCGAGCCCCAGCCCCAGCCCGCTGCCGGAGACACACTTGTCCGACGTATAGAAAGGTTCGAATATCCGTGCCTTCTCCGCCCGGTCTATCCCCGCGCCGTCGTCGCGGACACGCACCCGGAACACATCGCCGGGCACCTCCCCGCCGGGGCCTTCGAGCGTCACGTCGATGCGGCTCTCGGCGAACTGGTAGGCATTACCGAGTATCTGGCCCACGATCTTCGAGAAGTGGTCGCAGCACATCTCGGCCGTGAGGGCTTCGCCGGGCAGCCCGAGGTGCACCGCGATACCCCGCCGCGGGACGGCATCCCCCACCGCCGCGACCACCGTCCGCAATACTTCCCGTACGTCGACGCGCTCCGGAACGCAGGAGGCGGCATGCTCGCCCTCCTCCGCGCTTTTCAGGTTCAGGATCTGGTCGACCAGCGTCCGCAGCCGCTCGCAGTTCTTGCGGATGATGTCCACGTCGTCACGGAGCCCGGGCAAATCCCCGGCGCGCTTGGCGATCTCTTCGACGGGCGCGGCAATCAGCGCGACGGGCGTACGTATTTCGTTGGCCACCTCCGTGAAGAGGCTGACCTTGGCTTCGAGCAGGTCGAGCTTGTTCTTGCGGGTGATCGAGGCGATCTGCTCGCGGTGCGCGCGGCCAATCCTGCGGCGCAGCCACAGGCCGCCGCCCGCCACGGCCAGCAGAGCCAGCACGCCGTAGGCCACGACCATGGCGCGAGCCATCCACCACGGCGGCAGCACGAGGATCTCGACCACGGCCTCCTCGCCGAACTGCTCGCCGCCGGTCGAGGCGCTCACGACGAAGCGGTAACGGTTCGGCGGCAGGTTGGTGTAGGAGAC
>OGRN01001649.1_pt1 | contig 18585 bp, 17 predicted proteins | sample 1553401 | NCBI WGS metagenome assembly OGRN01 (sample SAMEA2580096, study PRJEB22360) | human gut metagenome | biome: human gut; feature: human-associated habitat; material: faeces | place: Denmark | collected 2008/2010 | reverse complement strand
CACTGTAGCCACCACGCCTTTCCCCCGGAGAACTCCGGTCATCACTTGCCCCCACCGTAATCACTTTTCTCGAAATACCGGGAGCCGTGACTGTCCCGGCTCCCGGGCCATTATTTCCGGCCGCTGTGACAACCGTCACGCCATCATCCCACAGCTGTTCTAAAAGTTCCATAATCTGCTTCTGCTCACGGTCGAGTGCCCCCGGAAGAAATCCTACAGAAAAATTCAGAATCCGGATTCCCAGTTCTTTATGATGTGCAAGCACCCATTGCAGGCCACGAATCACCCGCTCCGTCTGTCCTCCTCCATCCTTCCCGAGGACTTTCAGTGCAATCAGCTGTGCCTGCGGTGCCATTCCTTTCATTCTGCCATTCGCACACAAAATTCCGCCAACATGTGTTCCGTGTCCATTGTCATCATAACAGGCTCGTTTCATTGCCACAAAATCCAGAAATCCAACCACATTCTGCCGCAGATCCGGATGCAGATAAACGCCTGTGTCCAGTGTCACCACCCGGATATTTTTCCCCGTGTAACCCATACGATATACATTCTCTGCATGTACAAGCTGTTTGACACGATTCATATTTCAACTCCGAACTTTTCGAATCATCGCCTTTTTCTTTCATGGTATGAAAAAAGGGCCGCATGGTGCGGCCCCTGAAGTACATCTTTCATGGATCTTAATTCTGTATGGTATTTTATTTCTGATCTGCCGGAACATCCTTAATGGAAAAACTGATTCTTCCCATCTTGTCCTTTCCAAGACAGACAACTTTCACAACATCTCCAAGTGTCAGTACATCCTCGACATGCTCAATGCGTTCCTTGGCAATCTTTGAAATGTGAACCATTCCTTCCTTGCCCGGCGCAAACTCGATAAAAGCACCAAACTCTTTGATACTTACAACTGTACCGGTAAAGATCTGCCCTTCCTTAAAATCGGTTGTGATGATTTTTATCATATCAATGGCCTTTGCGATTGCCTCCTTGTCTGTTCCACAGACAGAAACCGCACCATCATCTGTAATATCAATCTTGACACCTGTACGGGCAATGATCTCATTGATTGTCTTACCCTTCTGTCCCACAACATCTCCAATTTTATTCGGATCAATGGTGATCTGTTCAATCTTCGGTGCCCACTGATTTACTTCTTTTCGTGGCTCTGCAATTGCCTTGCTCATAACTTCATCCATAATGTAGACGCGTGCCTCACGGGTACGGGCAATGGCTTCTTCTACGATTGGACGGGTCAGGCCATGGATCTTGATATCCATCTGGATTGCAGTGATACCATCATGTGTACCGGTTACCTTGAAATCCATATCTCCGAAGAAATCTTCCAGTCCCTGGATATCTGTCAGTACCAGATAATCATCATCCGTCTCTCCGGTCACAAGACCACAGGAAATACCTGCAACCATCTTTTTAATCGGAACACCTGCAGCCATCAGTGACATACAGGACGCACAGGTAGATGCCATGGAAGTAGATCCATTGGATTCAAATGTCTCGGAAACTGCACGGATTGCATACGGGAACTCCTCCACAGAAGGAAGAACCGGAAGTAATGCACGCTCTGCAAGCGCACCGTGTCCGATCTCACGACGTCCCGGACCTCTGCTTGGCTTTGTCTCTCCAACAGAATAGGACGGGAAATTGTACTGATGCATATAACGCTTGGTTGTCACGTTCTCATCAAGTCCGTCAATCTTCTGTACTTCCGAAAGCGGTGCAAGTGTAACAACATCGCAGATCTGTGTCTGTCCACGGGTAAACATGGCAGAACCATGTACACGAGGGATCAGATCTACTTCTGCAGCCAGCGGACGGATCTGATCGATCGCACGTCCGTCTGGACGCTTATGATCCTTTAAGATCATCTTACGAACAGTCTTCTTCTGATACTGGTAAACGGCCTCGTCAAGAACAGCAAGCCACTCCTCGTTCTCTGCAAAAGCCTCTGCAAATTTATCTGTGATTTCACGGATATTCTCTTCTCTCTGCTGCTTTTCATCGGTAAATACCGCTTCTTCCATCTGCTCCGGAGTGACGATTTCCCGCATAGCTGCAAACATTTCTTCCGGAATCGCACAGCTTGTATACGCATGCTTCGGTTTGCCAACCTCTTCCCGGATCTTATTGATAAATGCAATGACTGTCTGGTTGACATCATGGCACTTATAAATAGCCTCAATCATCTTTGCTTCCGGAATCTCATTGGCACCGGCCTCAATCATGATGACCTTTGTTGCTGTAGATGCAACCGTAAGCTTTAAATCTCCCTCGTCCCAATCTTTCTGGGATGGGTTTACAATAAATTCACCATTCTTCATTCCCATCTGGGTCATGGCACATGGGCCGTCAAACGGAATATCGGAAATGGTAGTAGAAAGTGCTGCACCGATCATGGCAACCAGCTCCGGACGGCACTCTGGATCTACAGACATAACCATATTATTTAAGGTTACATCATTGCGGTAATCTTTCGGAAACAGAGGTCTCATCGGACGGTCAATGACACGTGCGGTAAGAATAGAGTTCTCTGATGCCTTTCCTTCACGCTTGTTAAATCCGCCAGGAATTTTTCCAACCGAGTACATTTTTTCTTCAAATTCCACGCTCAGTGGGAAGAAATCAACGCCATCTCTCGGCTTGTCGGAAGCAGTAGCCGTAGATAATACGGTAGTCTCTCCATATTTTAATAATGCGGCACCATTTGCCTGTGCACATACTCTTCCGATATCAACGGTCAGTGTTCTGCCTGCCAGTTCCATTGAATAACTTTTGTACATGTATTCTCTCCTTCAAAATTTAATATGATATGTCAAAACCCCGAAACTACTGAACAATACAAAACAGCGTTTTGTCCTCTTCAGTGGTCCCGGAAAAAAGTTCTGCCATACAACAAAAAGAAGAGCGGAATATAAAACTCCGCTCTTTGTTTACAATTATTTTCTGAGTCCTAAACGCTCAATTAAAGAACGATATCTTTCAATATCAATGCTCTTTAAGTATGATAATAATCCACGTCTCTGACCGATCATCTTAAGCATACCTCTTCTGGAATGATGATCCTTTGGATTCTGCTTTAAGTGCTCAGTAAGCTCCTGAATTCTTGCAGTAAGAACAGCTACCTGAACTTCTGGTGAACCAGTGTCGTTTGGTGTTCTTCCATACTCATTGATAATTGCCTGTTTCTTTTCTTTTGCGATCATTTTATGATCCTCCTTAAAATATTTTTGCACCCGATACTCAGCAAAAGGTCGGAGTGTCCATTCACCGAATATGGGTTAAACCATACTAATCTAATGTATCATAAATCCGTATCGTTGTAAACAGTTTTTTAATTTAAATACGATATGACACAGATTGGTGTCCGGTAATAGGCATTGGAAATTTTAATTCCGGTACGTGCATTGCTGGCATGCACAATCTGACCGTTTCCGATATAAATTCCCACATGGCTGATGCTGCTTCCGCTTCCATAGAAAAAGAGATCTCCCGGTTTTGCCTCAGATGCACTGATTCGTTTTCCGTATGCCGGCTGACTTGCCGCATGATGCGGGAGGCCGACTCCGTATCTCGCATATACCTGCATCGTAAATCCGGAACAATCAATTCCGTTTGTCAGGCTTGTTCCACCCCAGACATAACGGTTTCCTACAAACTGTAATGCAAACTGTACTAAAGAAACGCGGGAATCCGTGTATCCCTCTCCGTATTCCAGTTCTTTTACCGTCGATGCTGTCGGAAGTTTTTCTGTTACCTCTACATAATCTCCGGAAATATATCCCTTCTGATCATCCACTTCCACTTTATACCAGCCGTCTTTTGTATCTTCCACAACAAGATCCTCTCCCTCTCCAACCAGAGAAAGTATTGCAGAATCTTCAGAAGCCTTTTCTCTTACACGAAGGGTTGTGGTATTTACTGTAACAACTTTTGTAATTTCTTTCTTTGCTACATTTTTTGCCGCATCTCCTGTCAGAAGATACTCTGTCTTTACATAACCTTCCACCTTGCCGGAGGTGATCTTTGCCCAATCTCCCTTGACCGAGACAATCTCACAGGCATCTTTATCCGTCATTTTTCCAACAACTTTACTGTCTGTGGATGCCTTTTTTCGCACATTCAGGCTTCCCTGCACCTGCGCGATTCCAAGATTTTTATACCCACAAATGCTGGTATCCTCCGTGGTATTTTCCGAAACCGCTTCTTTTGTCTGCGTATCTTCGATTCCCTGTGCAACCATCTGCTTTTCATTCGCAGCCACCGCAACATCTGTTTTATCATACAGCTGACTGGTTACTCCTGCCGTCACATCCAGCGCCTCCACTTCGCTTGCATTCAAAGATGCGGAAACACCGGCTGTGAGCGATCCGGCCGTCTCTGTTTTATCTGTATTTCCCTGCTGTATCCCGATATAGGCTGCCGCACCGGTCAGTGTCAGAGAAAAAGCAAGTACCATTCCAACTCTCTTTTTTGTCATACGATTCATTTCACAGATTCCTCCCTCATGTCTCATGAAATCTCATAACAAAACGAGTATAACAACAAATAATTACAATGTCAACATATTTTTGTAATATTTATGTAATATGTTTACATGTCGCCGTTTATCGACATCATACGACTGCGGCTCGTTTCAATGTCTCTTTCCATCTGTTCTTTTAACATCTCTACAGACGAGAATCTCTGTTCCGGACGTATAAAAGAATAAAAGCTGACCTTTAGTTCATATCCGTACAGATCACCGGAAAAATCCAGTATATGCGTCTCCACATTTACTTTATTGGAATGATTGACGGTCGGTTTGCATCCGACATTTGTCACACCTGTGTAATATTTTCCACCAATCTCTACCGCAGTTGCATATACACCTTTCGGCGGAAGAAGTTTTTCGGCCACAAGTTCCATATTGATCGTCGGGATTCCGAGGGTTCTTCCAAGCTGCCTTCCATGAATCACTTCACTCTTTACAAAAAACGGATACCCAAGCAGATCATTTGCCTTTTCCATATTGCCTTTTATGATCTGTTCCCGCACAAACGTACTGCTGATGTCCCGTCCCTCATACTGGATCTTGTCTACCACCCTAAGGGTATAGCCATATGTCGCGGACAATTTTTCCAGCAGAATATGATCCCCTTTCCGGTTATGGCCAAACCGGAAATCCGATCCGACTACCATGCTCTTTACATGCAGACTTTTTACAATCCATGCAACAAAAGCCTCCGGCTCCATGCACATGACTTCTTTGGTAAACGGACATTCCAACAGGTAATCAATTCCACGCTCTTTCAGAATTTCCTGCTTTTCTTTATTGGTCGAAAGGACACGGTAATTATTATTCTCCGTAAGTTTTTTCGGTGGAATATCAAACGTAAAAACAACGGCCTTTAACCCTTCTTTCTTCTTTTCCAGAAGGTGTTCAATCAGTGCTTCGTGTCCACGGTGTACTCCGTCAAATTTTCCCAGCGACAATGCCGTTGGTTCTTCTATATGAAAATCTTCTATCTTATTCCAGCAAATCATATTTATGCACCAAACATTTTCCGGACTTTATAGTCCTTTGTTTCTCTCTCATACTGATATACAGCGTAAAAATATCCCATCGGATCATAAACCAGTACCTGCTCACCATCCGCAATTTTTTCCGGAACATCCGTAAAATTTCCATCGTTTAAACGGTTTCCATTCTGAAGAAAACGAAACGCTTCCGGTACAACCGTCAGTTTCGTCTTTCCCTCAAACACGCGGTCCACCGGAAGAATCAGTTCTTCCAGCGTTCCTTCATCCCTTATCTTTTCAATTTCTGCCAACGTGTGTGCCTCTTCCAGAGGAAAAACACTCACTCTTGTCCGGACCAGGGATTCCATACACGCGCCTACGCCAAGCACCTCTCCGATATCCGCACACAGCGTACGGATATAAGTTCCCTTGGAACAGTGCACCTGCATCGTCACATAAGGAAGATTGATTTTTTCAATTTCTATGGAAAAAATTTTAACCGTGCGGGCTTTCCGTTCTACCTCAATTCCGGCGCGGGCCAGATCACATAACTTCTTTCCGTTGACTTTGAGTGCCGAGTACATTGGCGGAATCTGCTCATAATCTCCAACGAACTGCAAAATAGCCGCTTCCACGGTCTGTTCTTTCAGCAATGCAGCCTCTCTGGAACGATCTTCTTTCACCGTTCCGGTCATATCCTGTGTATCGGTTGTAATGCCAAGATGCATCACCGTACGATACACTTTATCCTTATCCGTCAGAAGTTCACATACCTTTGTTGCATTTCCGATGCATACGGGAAGTACTCCGGTCGCTTCCGGATCGAGCGTTCCGGTATGTCCAATTTTACGCTCATGTAAAATGCCGCGGAGCTTTGCTACCACGTCAAAGGAAGTAAAGCCCCGCTCTTTATAAACATTTATAATTCCGTTTATCATATTATAATCTCTTCTCAACCTCGGCGAGAATACGCTCAATTGCCTCTTCTGCCGGTCCTTCCACGGTACATCCGGCAGCCTTGACATGTCCGCCGCCGCCAAAATGCATCGCAAGCGATGCCGCATCAAACGCACCGTTTACACGAAAACTTACTTTAAACGTATGATCCTCATTCTCATAAAGGAATACTGCAAGTTCCACATCTTTGGTATTGCGCATCTGCTCCACGATTCCTTCCATATGTTTTGGAAGAACTTCGAGTGCATGCATCTCTTCGAGCGTCAGAAAAGAAGTCACTACTCTGCCACCCAGACGAAGTCTGCTGGAAAGCAGCGCCTGTCCCATGGCACGGTTCTGGTTGTATGTTTTCTGATTAAAAGCTTCATCCACAATTTTTGTGAAATCAATTCCTTTATCCATCAGCATGCCCGCCATATTCATCGTGGAGGAAGACGTGCAGGAATACTGAAACACTCCTGTATCGGTAACCATTCCGGTATACAGACATTCCGCGATTTCTTTTGTGATCTTCTCCGTATCTAACAGTTCACAGATCAGCTCACAAGTGGAACTTGCATCCGGGAAAATATAATTTTCCTCTGCAAAACTCTGGTTACTGACATGGTGGTCAATACAGGCTGTATGCTTTGCTTCCTGAAAATAACGTGCAGCATTCCCCAGACGTTTCTCATCCCCGCAGTCCATGGCGATAAACAAATCAAACACCACGGATTCCTCATAGTCACTGCGGATTTCCGATGAAAAATTCAGGAATTTAAAGATATTGGGAATCGGCTCAAGATACAATCGCACATCCACATCCGGATAATATTTCCGGATATAGTTGTAAACTCCGAGTGTGGAGCCCACACAATCCCCATCCGGACGTACATGTCCGGCAAGACCTACCGATTTTTTCCCTGCAAGAATCTCATCAAGCTTCTTCATCCGGTTTCTCCTTTATATCTTTGGTCACTTCATCAATCATTTTTGACATATGGATTCCATATTCAATGGACTGGTCCAATACAAATTTGATCTCCGGTGTGTTGCGCAGATTTACGGACTTTGCCAGGCTCCTGCGAATAAATCCTTCTGCGGAGCGAAGTCCTGCAATCGTATCCTGCTGTGATTTTTCATCCCCCAGCACACTGATATAGGCCTTTGCCGTTTTCAGATCCGGAGCGACCTCCACCGCAACTACACTGGTCATCGGATTGATCCGCGGGTCTTTGATTTCCCCGCGGATAATATTGGAAAGCTCACGCATCACTTCCTCATTGATCCGAATATTTTTAATACTGTTTTTTCTCATATTCTATCCTATCTTGGTACTTCTACCATCTTATAAGCTTCTACCTGATCCAGTTCCTGAATGTCATTAAAGCCGTCAAATACAAGACCACACTCAAATCCGGCCTTAACTTCCTTGACATCATCCTTGAAACGCTTCAGGGATGCTAAATCTCCCTCGAAGATCTGCTCGCCTTCTCTGGAAATACGAACTTTACATCCGCGTTCCATCACACCGTCAAGTACATAAGAACCGGCAATATTACCGACACCAGATGCCTTAAAGATCTGACGGATTTCTGCATGACCGATAACTTTCTCCTCAAATACAGGATCAAGCATACCCTTCATGGCAGCCTCTACATCCTCGATCGCATTGTAAATAACCTTGTACAGACGGATATCTACACCCTCATTATCTGCGGTAACTTTTGCAATCGGGTCCGGACGGACATTAAATCCGATGATGATCGCATTGGATGCGGAAGCAAGAATAACATCAGATTCGTTGATTGCGCCGACACCACCATGGATCACTTTTACAACCACTTCTTCATTGGACAGTTTCACAAGTGACTGTTTCACTGCCTCAACAGAACCCTGTACATCCGCTTTTACAATAATATCAAGTTCCTTCATATTTCCGGACTGGATCTGGGAGAACAGATCATCCAGTGACATCTTTGCCTTGGTATCTTCGATCAGGCGGTTCTTTTCCTCTGAAATATAAGTATCTGCAAATGATTTTGCTTCCTTATCGGAATCGCAGACAACAAATGTCTCTCCGGCTGCCGGTACACTGTTTAATCCGAGGATCTCTACCGGTGTGGAAGGAGTTGCCTTCTTCACACGCTGTCCCTTGTCGTCGATCATGGCACGGACTTTACCGTAGCTGCTTCCACAGGCAATGGAATCTCCGACATGAAGTGTTCCTTTCTGAACCAGAACGGTTGCTACTGCACCGCGTCCCTTATCCAGCTGTGCCTCAATAACCAGACCTCTTGCATTACGGTTTGGATTTGCTTTCAGTTCCATCACTTCTGCAGTCAGAAGGATCATTTCCAGAAGATTGTCGATACCTTCCTTAGTATGTGCAGAAACCGGACAGAAAATCGTACTTCCACCCCAGTCTTCCGGAATCAGTTCGTATTCGGAAAGCTCCTGCTTTACTTTTTCAATGTTTGCACTCGGCTTATCAATCTTGTTGACAGCAACGATGATTTCTACACCGGCAGCCTTTGCATGGTTGATTGCCTCGATGGTCTGTGGCATAACACCATCATCTGCAGCGACAACCAGGATTGCAATATCGGTAGAATTTGCACCACGCATACGCATTGCGGTAAATGCCTCATGACCAGGAGTATCCAAAAATGTGATCTTCTGTCCATTGATGGACACCACAGATGCACCGATATGCTGGGTAATACCACCGGCCTCGCGGTCTGTCACACGTGTGGAACGGATCGCATCCAACAGGGATGTTTTACCATGATCGACATGACCCATAACACAGACAACCGGTGGACGTGGAACCAGATTCTTCGGATCTTCTTCATCCTCTTTTAAGAGTTCCGCGATGACATCAATCTTCTCCTCCGGCTCGCAGATAAAGTTAAACTCCAGTGCGATTTCTTCCGCTGTCTCAAAATCTACTTCCTGATTTACCGTTACCATTTCACCCTTCATAAAGAGTTTTTTTACAATAGCAGATGGCTGCAGTTTCATCTTGTCTGCCAGATCACGGATTGTCATCTTTTCCGGAAGTGTGATCGTCTTGATTACATTTTCATCTTCCTTCGGCTTCGGCTGCTGCTGTGGTTTCTTTCTGCCGCCGTGCTTCTCAAGGTTTACATAATTTTCCTGTTTCTTTCCGCCGAGTTTATCATGATCTTTCCGATGATTATTGTTGTTATTGCGGCGGTCATTATTTCCACGGGAGTCCTTTCCGCGGATTTCTTCCGGTGCTGCAACTGCTGCCGGCTCTTTACTGAAACGGTTCTTTCTGCCGTTATTGTTTCTGTCGTTCTGTGGACGGCTGTTGTTTCTGTCTCCGTTCGGACGATTGTTATTGTTTCTATCTCCCTGATGACGGTTATTATTTCTCTCCCCGCCTCTGTCATTGTTTCTGTCATTCTGCGGTCTGTTGTTTCTCTCGCCACCGGAATGATTGTTGTTTCCGCGGTTTTCCTGGCTGTTGCGGGTATTTGTGTTTTCTGCCAGTTTATTGTTTGCCGGCTTACTTACTTCAAGATCCGCTGTCGGCGAAGGCGTACGCTCACTGATCGGACGCATAGCACGCTCCCCGACCGGACGCGGACGAATGATGCTGTGCTGTGCCGGACGCTTATTGTCCTCCCGTCTTCTGTTATTACCGTTTCCATTTCCGTTTCCACGGTTGTTGTTATTTCCGTTTGCCGGCTTTCTGGACTGTTTGCTGTACTGTGCATTAAATACGGCTGTGATGCTGGATTTCTTCTTTGGACGTTCCTTTCCATCCGCTGGTTTTCCTGCACCAGTCTTTGCAGCTTCCGGTTTTTTTGCATCTGCTGCCGATTTTGTCTCTTTTGCAAAAGCTCCGCGGATCAGTGCCTGTGCTTCATCTTCCATATTGCTGGATGCACTTTTTCCGTCAAACTTTGTATTTTTTAATTTATCCAAAATATCCTGTGATTTTATATTTAACTCTTTCGCGAGTTCATGAACTCTCATTTTTGCCATAAATGAATTTACCTCCGTTATTCAGTTTTATATTTTTATACGGTGCGCTCTTTGAGCTTCTTTTCTACGGCCCTCGCCAGATTCTCATCTGTCACGGCAAGTGATGCACGGAATTCTTTTCCGATGCAGCGTCCAAGTGCTTCCTTACTTCCGTAACAATAGCATGGCACATGGTAAAAATCCGTCATATTACAAAAACTCTTTTTTGTGTTCCCGGATGCCTCCGCAGAGACAATCACGAGATATGCATGACCTGTTTTTACTGCTTTTTCTGTAGAAAACTCACCGCTTACAACATTTCCAGACTTTGCTGCTATTCCAAGCATGGATAATACGGGATCATTATGCAAGTGTACTCATCTCCTTTTCCAGACTTTCATACACATCCTGCGGAATTGCAGTCTTAAGGGAGCGCTCAAGTCCTTTGGATTTTCTCGCCAGGCGAAGACACTCAGGATCTGCACAGATGTATGCCCCACGGCCGTTTTTGCGACCGGTGGCATCCAGTACAATTTCATTTTCCGGTGTTTTGATTACCCGGATCATTTCCTTCTTTTCTTTCATTTCATTACAGGCGACACACTTGCGCAATGGAATTTTTTTATTTGCCATAATTACTCCTCAGAGGAAGTTTCTTCTACCGGTGTTTCTTCTACAGGTGCTTCTTCTGTCGGCTCTTCATCGGAAGAAGTCTCCTCTGCTGCATCCGGATCTTTGTAATAGCCTTCCTCATCATACTCATAATTATCGTCATATTCATCGTCTTCATAATCGTTCTCATAATCAAGGAAATCCCCGGACTCTCTTGCCTGTGTCTCACTCTTGATATCGATCTTGAATCCGGTCAGACGGGCAGCCAGACGGGCATTCTGTCCTTCTTTGCCGATTGCAAGAGATAACTGGTAGTCCGGAACAACAACCTTTGCTGCTTTTTCATCCGCATCTGCAATAACGGAAATCACCTTTGCAGGACTTAATGCATTCTGGATCAGGATGGCAGGATTCTCATCCCAGGTAATAATATCGATTTTCTCTCCGCGCAGCTCATTGACGATCGCGTTAACACGTGCACCGTTTAATCCGACACAGGCACCAACCGGATCAACATCCGGATCATTGGACCATACAGCAATCTTGGTACGGCTTCCTGCCTCACGTGAAATTGCCTTGATCTCAACAATGCCATCACGTACTTCGGAAACTTCGGACTCAAACAGTCTCTTGACCAGTTCTGGATGGGTTCTTGATACAAGAATCTTCGGTCCCTTGGAAGTAGCCTTTACTTCCAGGATATACACTTTGATACGTTCGGTCGGCTGGAATGTTTCGCCCTTGATCTGCTCGCTTTCGGTCAGAAGTGCATCTGCTTTTCCCAGATTAATGCTGACATTGCGTCCGACATAACGCTGAACAACACCTGTTACGACTTCTTTTTCCATGCTGAAATACTCATCGTAAATCACTTTTCGTTCTTCTTCACGAATCTTCTGTAAGATCACGTTCTTGGCATTCTGTGTTGCAATACGGCCAAATTCCTTGGATTTTACTTCTACCTGAACGATATCGCCCAATGTATATTTTCCATTGATCATCTGGGCATTCTGCAAAGAGATCTGCTCAATCGGATCTTCCACGGTCTCTACCACTGTTTTTTCCTGATAACAATGATATTCGCAGGTATCCGGATCAATCACAACTTTTACGTTGTCAGCCTTTCCAAAGTGATTTTTGCAGGCAGTTAAAAGGGAATTTTCAATTGCCTCCAGCAGCGTTTCTTTACTGATGTTTTTCTCCTTCTCCAGTATCGTTAACGCATCCAATAACTCATTATTCATGATTTTTATCCTCCATATATATTTATCGTGTTTTCCACATATGAGGTATCGCATAAGCGATATCTCCTGCGCAGTTTACCTCCGCAAAACGGGCTTTTCTATAAACTGCTCTATAAGTCATTGTCCTAAAAATCAATTGCCTGTCGGATCAGTGCAATATCTGTCTTTAAAAAGGTGGTCTCTTTGTCGTTCTCATCTGCAATTGTCACAGATGTATCATCATACGCTTTTAAAATTCCTGTGAATTCCTTGCAGCGGTCGATTGCACGGTAGGTACGGATCTCAATTTCTTTGCCCATATTGCGGACATAATCTTTTTCTTTCTTTAAAGGTCTTCCAAGTCCCGGAGAACTTACCTCAAATGTATAGGAATCCGGAATAAAATCTTCACGGTCGAGCAGTTCATTCATCTCACGTGCCACCGCTTCACAATCGTTGATTGTAATGCCCCCTTCTTTGTCAATATACGCCCGCAGATAATACGTGCTGCCTTCCTTGACATATTCTACATCTACCAGTTCAAACTGCATACGCTCCAGAATCGGAAGAATCAGTTGTTCTGTCTTTGCCTCATAAGTACTTGCCTTTGACATATTACCACCTCTTTTCTTTGACATAAAACACATTTTCACAAAAATTTGAGAGAGGACATCTGCCCTCTCTCAACCTTAGTTTCTATGTTACTTTTGTTATCATATCACTCTTTTTCCCTGATTTCAAGGGATTTTGTGTATTTCTTTCATAAAACAAAAAGTTCTTACCCAATCAGGTAAGAACTTCAGCAGTCCGTACGGGAATCGAACCCGTGTTTCCGCCGTGAGAGGGCGGCGTCTTAACCGCTTGACCAACGAACCGTGTATTATACTATCATAGCACAGGCCATGCGTCAAGTACTTTTTTCAGAAGCCTGGTTATTGTTCCCCTGCAAGCAGTAACAAGACTTGTACTTTCTTTCCCATATGTATATAATTTGTATAAAAGCAACTCAGGAGGACATCAGAAATGAAACTTATCTCATGGAACGTTAACGGGCTGCGCGCCTGTGTACAAAAAGGATTTCTCGATTATTTTCATGCCGCAGATGCCGATTTTTTCTGCATCCAGGAATCCAAGCTGCAGGAAGGACAGATCGCACTTGATCTGCCGGGCTACCACCAGTACTGGAATTACGCCGAGAAAAAAGGCTACTCCGGCACGGCAATCTTTGCAAAACACGAACCTCTTCAGGTCACACGCGGCATCGGCACCGCAATCTGCGATACCGAAGGCCGGGTGATCACCCTCGAATATGACAGCTTCTACCTTGTCACCTGTTACACTCCAAACTCCCAGAATGAACTGGCGCGGCTTCCCTACCGCATGGAGTGGGAAGACGCTTTCCGTGCCTATCTCCTTCAGCTCGACAGCAAAAAGCCGGTCATTCTCTGCGGCGATTTAAATGTTGCACATACGGAGATTGATCTGAAAAATCCAAAGACCAACCGCAAAAATGCTGGTTTCTCCGATGAAGAACGGGAAAAAATGACTGAACTTTTAAACGCCGGTTTTACGGATACCTTCCGTTATTTTTATCCGGATGCCGAGGGCATTTATTCCTGGTGGTCCTACCGCTTTAAAGCCCGCGAGAAAAACGCCGGATGGCGGATCGATTATTTCATCACTTCAAAGCGGTTAGATTCCAGTCTCACCGGAGCAGCTATCCATACCGATGTATTCGGTTCAGATCACTGTCCTGTGGAACTGACCATTGAATTGTAAAGAAGTTTATTTCGTAAAAATCCAGTGTTTTCACGGATGATTCCATGAAAACACTGGATTTTTCATTATGCGTACATCAATTTTCCTTTTGGCACTGGAATTTCCCGCCCAATAGCCTTTGCCGTCTCTATCCATTCGGAAATAACTGTTTCCACATTTTCCAAAGCCTCTGCCGCCGTTTCTCCATCATAAACTTTATTTCCGCGAGGATGCGCAGCTCGCGGAGCGTTATTTAATCATAGGAAGGAATTTCCTATGATTAAATAAAAAAAATGCTGTCATACGACAACATTTTTTCGGGTTGGGCTATTATATTTATAATAGTAACAGTCCGTACGGGAATCGAACCCGTGTTTCCGCCGTGAGAGGGCGGCGTCTTAACCGCTTGACCAACGAACCGTGTATTATACTATCATACACAATACTCTTTGTCAAATACTTTTTTCATATTTTTATCTTTATATTGCCAGAGTTAGAAGAACTTGCCTTCGACTTAGGCGATATCGTGCCATCCTTTATCGTTCCGGCCTCTTTCTTGTTATTTCTTTATTTTTGCAAGTGTCTTATAAAATGGCTTGAATATCTTGTTAAGTTGCGTTCCATTCTTTGGATATTGTTTTGTGATTTTAGCACTCATAGACTTCTTATCGCCTACTATGTTATTTGCTAGTATGATGGTTCATTTTTCCAACATAGTTTATAATGGTATAGAGCTCATTTTTATCTACACTACTTATCTTTTCTGTCACTTTTACTGATGAAGAGTTGACAACATTTTCTTCAACAGATACAGTCACTTTCTATAGGTTTGAGTTTGATGTATTAGAGCGCGGTACTCTACTTACATTCATTCATTCCACGTTCAGACCAAAATGAAACAACAGCATCAAATCCTGTATCATTTGACATAATAATTAGAAATCCTTTGTTAATTATTTTTTACGCTGCCGCATTGGCATTTATCGACTCTATAACCTTCCTGATTCCCATCCACACCGTCAAATCAGTAAATATCTCTACCACACTTCCCTGATCTGTAAACGGTGACTCCTGCAAGACAGACAGATCTGTCATCATTCCATTATGAACTATGTATTCTACGATTTGGTTCACAAAGTAAATCTGTCTGCTATCCAGGCTTGTGCTATCCTCGTAGGTGAGCACCTGATAATTTGCCTCTGTTGCGTATAAATCCACATATTTCAAATGCTGTCGGACTGCAAAATTATCCCTCGGTAATTCCTGTACTTTCTCACTCATCTGCTTCACTAGCGCCTTGCGGTAAGCAATCAATCTATCAATCTGGTAATCAATATCCTGAAGCTTATATGAAATTTCGAACTTTAGATTAAAGATAGCTCCCTGAAGTGCAATCATGTTTGCGGTTGCTTTGCCTTTATTCATTCTAAAGAACTCAAAGTTTCCACAAAAATCAAATATATAAAACTTCTGCTTATCTTCACCATCAAGAAGTCTAGGACAAAGTCGTGTTCCACGTCCAATCATCTGCCAGAATTTTGCCTTACTCATAACCTTTTTGAAGAACACAAGATTTAATACTTCTATCCATGTCATATCCCTAAAACATGTGATTCATATAATGATCTTTTTTCTGCTTATCGAAGAAAATCTCATCCTTCTTATTCGCCTTCAAATACTCGCCGGCAGCAACCAGGAATCCTGATGTACCACAAGCCGGATCACAGATTACTTCATCACTTGATGGATTCATCATTTCCACCATCATACGGATGATATGTCTTGGAGTTCTAAACTGACCATTCAGACCAGACTGTGCAATCTTTGACAACTAAATTAACTATATACATGATATTCTTTTTTAATTATGTCGTCAATAGTTTTAATTTAGTCGTTTTTTGTTGTTTTGACTAAATTAAATTTCAAAATGACTATATTAAAAAAATCCGACTAATTTCACCTAAACAGGTCAAAAAGGTCAGATTCTTAGCAGGATTTATCGAGGGTAGTCCGGTCACTTTTCAAAAATGGGGGGAGGGTACAATGAGGGTACAAACGCAATTGTCAGTGCCCCCTAAAGCCTTGATTTTCCTGCAAGCAATAGACTGTTTGCATGTGCCGTTTTTTCCTCCGGCAAGGTCTCCATTGATGATTCTTTTCCAATTATCAGAATAGGTCACCTGTAGATTATCGCCGCAACCGTCAAGGACATCTGCGACAATAACACCTTCGGGATACTCGTTCATAATCTTATAGCAGTTCCATCTGCATAGATTTCGTTATGTGATATATTTCGCTCTTATGTTATAAAAACACCACCTCAACAATCTCTTGTCAATAAAAATGTGCGAAATATACCACGCGGATTATAAAGAAAAAGATGCCTGCCAACTGGCACAGCACCTCTCTTTATCCGACATAGATATTTCCATCTATTATAATAATTCCTGTTCTATACTAAGGACATCTGGAAAAATCAGCTTTGCGCCCTTTCTCTGCAACGCTAATACTTTCCCTGCCTTATCCTTCAATTCCTTTTCCAATCTACCATCAACACGAACTGGTATATTGGCAGCAGAGTCCAAATACTCATTTTTCATATATTTTTCTGTAATCGGACACATATTTTGAATCAAAAAAGCCTTCTCATGACCAAGTACTTCTCCAAAAACAATTGTATCGCACCTATGATACTTTTGCATTTTCTTATTATAGATTCCTTTAAATTTAGAAGTCTGTGATGAAAATGGTATCATCCAAAACAGCTGCGTATTACTATCCTGGAATGCATAAAAGCATGGTCTATCATGTAACTGCCCATTTACCTTTTCCTTATTCTGCATCAAATAAGGATCTGGAAAATCCTTAAAGTACTGATCATCAATATAATAAAAATGTCCTATTTCCATTTCTTCTCCTATTGTCAAAAAGAGGCTCCGTCCTCTCGAACAGAACCTCAAAACATTTGAACTCGACCTTTTCTAAGTCGCATATCGAGTAGCGACAAACATTTGAACTCGACCTTATTTGAGTTGCATATCGAGTAGCAACAAACATTTGCAGTAATCTCTTACTGTACTTAAAGTATACATTCAAATGTGCCGCCTGTCAAGGTCAAATATAAGTTCAAATCACAGCTTGCGGCTGCATTAATATTATATGTCCGTATCCAACTAGATATTCATTTTACACGATACTGCTAGACTATTTAACGATTGCACACTATATAACGATAGCCCTTACAATTTAACGATTGCTACTACCGTTAAAATCTGCATTTCTACATCGGCTCATTTGCATTCCCTCATTCGTAGTATTACCGTAGTCCCTTACTACTACACTTGCCACGATATACCCAAGTAATGCCCCCTAAAGCCTTGATTTTACTGACTTTCCATAGCCCTGCCGTGGCATACGAATAAAACACGAATTGATGTCATAATATACCTCCTGCTGACAAGAAATGCCCTGTTTTGCAAGGTTTCTTGGGTATTTTGTGAATTACTCTGAAAATGCAGAAGGATCTTTCATCCAATCGTAGAATCGTTTGCGAATTTTTTTCAATTCTTCTTTAGCATCTATGTCCAAATGATTTGTAGGCTCGTCCAGGATTAGCCAGTTGTGCTCTCTGTTCATAACTATAGCAAGCCGCACCTTTGCGTTTTCTCCGCCGCTTAAAACTCGCATTTGACTGGTTATATGCTCGTTGGTAAGACCGCACTTAGAAAGACATAGCCTTACCTCCCTGTTTTCCATGGAAGGATATTCTGCCCAGAAGGTTTCAAGTGCAGTTGCTTCTTCATCTCTTCCGCTTTCTTGCTCAAAATAGCCCGGAAAGAGATAGTCTCCTAAAACGACTTGCCCGCTTATGGGCGGTAATTGACCAAGTATGGTTTTTAAAAGCGTTGTTTTACCCAGTCCGTTGGTCCCTGTGATTGCAATTTTTTCTCCTCTCTCGACAGTAAAAGAAACCGGTTTTGTCAACGGGGCGTCATAGCCGATGACCAGGTCTTTTGCTTCTACGATAAAACGACTTGGAGTACGTGCCATGAGAAAATTGAATTCAGGACGTATTTTTTGCTGAGGCTTCTCCAGGATTTCCATTTTATCCAGCTGTTTTTGCCTTGAGTTGGCCATTCCCCGTGTAGCTACGCGGGCTTTATTTCTGGCAATGAAGTCTTCCAGCTTTTCTATTTCGGCCTGCTGCCTTTGGTAAGCTTTTAATTCTTGTTCTCTTTGTACTTCATACATTCGTTTAAAATCTTCATAATTGCCTGTATAGCGTGTAAGACTTCCGCCGTCCAAATTGTAGATGACATTTACCACAGAATTGAGAAATTCCATGTCATGGGAAACAAGAATAAAAGCGTTTTCGTATTCCTGCAAATATCTTGTGAGCCATAGAATATGCTGATGGTCCAAATAATTGGTTGGCTCATCCAGAATTAATATAGACGGATTTTCAAGTAATAATTTTACTAACAATACCTTCGTCCTCTGACCTCCCGAAAGGTCGTCTACATCCCTATCAAGGCCTATATCA
>OGRN01001647.1_pt1 | contig 18587 bp, 30 predicted proteins | sample 1553401 | NCBI WGS metagenome assembly OGRN01 (sample SAMEA2580096, study PRJEB22360) | human gut metagenome | biome: human gut; feature: human-associated habitat; material: faeces | place: Denmark | collected 2008/2010 | reverse complement strand
GCGAAGAACTTACAGAAGAACGCAACAAAATTATTGAAAGCCGTAACGCTTTGAAAGAAATTGAGGATATTAAAAAGAAATATGAATAAACCAGATTTAATTGAAAAACAAAACCGCTTAGCAGAACTTAAAGAAAATAACGTATCTTTAAAATCTCAAATTAGTGGCTTTGAAGTAAAAAACGCAATTGAAGACTTGCCAAAAGTACAAGAATTAGAAAAAACACTTTCAGAAAATTCAATTGAAATTATCAAAATTGAGAACGAACTTAACGCACAGGAAGAAAAACCAAAAGGAAAAGCTAAAATGACAAACTTTATTGAATCACAAAACGCTGTAACAGAATTTTTTGATGTATTGAAAAAGAACTCTGGAAAATCAGAAATTAAAAACGCTTGGAACGCAAAACTTGCTGAAAATGGTGTAACTATCACAGACAAAACTTTTGAGCTTCCACGTAAATTGGTTGAATCAATCAACACAGCTTTGTTAAATACTAACCCAGTGTTCAAAGTATTCCATGTTACAAATGTCGGCGCTTTGCTCGTATCACGCTCATTTGATTCAGCTAATGAAGCACAAGTCCACAAAGACGGACAAACAAAAACAGAACAGGCAGCAACACTCACTATTGATACTCTTGAACCTGTGATGGTTTATAAATTGCAATCACTTGCTGAACGTGTTAAACGACTTCAAATGTCATATTCTGAACTTTACAACTTGATTGTAGCTGAACTTACACAAGCTATTGTAAACAAAATTGTTGACCTTGCGCTTGTTGAGGGAGACGGAACAAACGGCTTTAAATCAATTGACAAAGAAGCAGACGATAAAAAAATCAAAAAGATTACTACAAAAGCCAAATCAGCTGGAAAAACTCCATTTGCTGACGCTATTGAAGAAGCGGTTGACTTTGTTCGCCCTACTGCTGGACGTCGTTATTTGATTGTTAAAGCAGAAGACCGTAAAGCCTTGTTAGATGAGTTACGCCAAGCGACTGCTAACGCTAACGTTCGTATTAAAAATGATGACGCTGAAATTGCTTCAGAAGTTGGAGTAGATGAAATCATTGTTTATACAGGTACAAAGGCTGTTAAACCTACTGTATTAGTAGACCAAAAATATCACATTGATATGCAAGACCTTACTAAAGTTGATGCCTTTGAATGGAAAACTAATAGCAACATGATTTTGGTTGAAACACTAACAAGCGGACACGTTGAAACTCTTAACGCTGGTGCAGTAATTACAGTATCATAAGAATAAAACGGAGGAAGTAAATGATAGATTATATTAAAGTCTATTGTGGTATTCCGATTTTAGTAACAGCTTATGATAGTAAACTTATCTTATTCCGTTCAATAGCTATTAAATTGCTAGAAAAAAATGGTATTAAAGCTGACGAAACAAGTGTATTAGTGAAAGAATTTATCTCTTGTTATTGTCGGCTTAATATTGTTGATGAACCAGCAGAACAATGGCGAAATGCTGAAATGAAACGTTTGGCTTCTTTGCAAGAGTTAATGTATTATGGAGGTATTTAATGATATTCTCACAAGTTACATTACAGGTAGAAACGACTGTTAAGAAGAAGAACGGTGCAGAAGCTAATGTTATAAAGCCTATCGTTTTACCAGCAGTTAAACAGAGAATTAGTCAGACAAGACTTGATGAGTTTTCTATGATCGGACTAGGTAAAAACGTAAGATACGAGCTTAACGGAATCGGAGAAATGGAAGACTTGATTTTCAACTATTTCTTGGACGAAAAAGGCGAAACTTTCAAGCGTACAACATGGGAAAGAGACCCTAAGAATAACAAGATGATTTTAGAGGGGGTCGTAAGTAATGGAATTTGATTCTTATATAGATTGGTACAACAATTTACTTACAATGCCTCTAAATGACGTTATTTTAGGCGTTAAGGACACGATAGAAGACAAGACGGTATATTTGTCACTTAGTGACTCAAAGGTGCTTAAAATGGATAATACGAGCTTTGTCATGGGTTACTATTATCAAGTTGTTTTATCTGTTAAAGATGTTGACGATGAACTTGTAGGATTAGTCGGAGATGTTTTGCAAAACGGTTGGAATATGACGAACTGGTCAGAAAACAGCCATTTGTACAATTATACTGGAACGGTTTATTTGCCTTGTGGTGCAGGTGGTCAAGCATGGCAATGAATTTACTTAATACAGCAAGCATAGCTAAAGAAATGCAAACTAAAGTAACAGAACGCATGGGCGATTGGTTTGAAGCAGAGTTTAAGGCAAAAGCAAATAGCGCAAGCCGAAGAACTAGATTAATCAGAAGCCATGGTCACACCTATACTTATGCTAGATACCAAAATACTGGTCAATTGTCAAAAAACATAAATCAAGTTAAAAAAGGCGATAAAGTAGTAGTAAACGCAGGGACTAGAGCTAATTATACTAGCGGCTATCATGGTATGTACTTCTTAGTTGAAAAAAAAGGTATGCAAGACGTAAAAACAACATTGAAAAAGGGCGCTAATTATGCTAATTCAATGAAATTATAAAAGTAGAAAGTAGCTTAATTACATTTGATTGAAATTAACAATAATGGTATTTTTTAATGAGTTTAGATAATTTTAGAAATAGAACAATTATATGGGACACAGTCAACAAAGACTTTCCCCAGCCAATACAAATAATGCAAGGCGATGTCAATGCTAGAACGTTATTAATTAAAATAATTGATAACGGAACTGAAATTGATTTAACTGGTCATTCATTAAAACTTACATATCAATACACTAATAGTAGTAATTCTGGTTTTGTTATGATCCCTCCTAAGGACTTAGCTAAGGGAGAATTTATTTTGGTAATTCCTACCGAAATGACAGCGACAGGAGTTATTGAAGCGAACTTAATACTTCTCAATAAAGACAAAGAGCAAGTTATTGTCAGTAAGAATCTTACATTTATATCAGACAGTTCTACTGTTTCTGATTTAGCTCAAGAAGTAAATAATAATATTGATGATTTTACGAAATTATTATTAGAAAAAATGCCACAAGTACTGCGTAGTGAGTTGAATGATTTGCATGCTCAAACTGATTCAAACAAGAGCAATATTGAGCTTAAGGCAAATTTAGCTGATATGACTAGCTTACAAAGTGCAATGACAGAGCTAAAAAATGAAGTAGAAGCATTTGGTATTAGTCCTGAAAATTTAGTTACTATAAATTCGCTATTAGAAGCAATTGCAAGAAATGCAAGTGAATCGGAAGTTGTTGAACTAATAAATTCAGTAAAGGTTTTAACAAGTAACATTTCTCTGATGAGTAACGGAGATTACTCTCCTAAAGCTAATCAAACAGATTTAGAAAGTTTACAGCATACTGTTAATGACCATTCGGCAACCATTTCAGCAAAAGCCAATCAAACGGATTTAGACAACTTACAAGCTACCGTTGATAAACAAGGTATTGCGATTTCAACAAAAGCCAATCAAACAGACTTGAACAACTTACAAGCTAATGTCAGCAGGCAAGGGATTGCAATTTCAGCAAAAGCTGAACAATCAGATTTATCAATCACAAATAAAAATGTCGCAACTGCTCAAGAAACAGCAAATAAAGCTGAAAGTGAAGCCAAAAATGCAATGGCAAAGGCTACCGAAGCACAAGCGAACAGTTTACCACTTAATGGCAACGCGGTAAGTGCAAGCAAACTGGCAACACCTAGAAAACTCGGAGTAAATCTTCAATCTTCATCATTTCAATACTTTGACGGGACTGCTGATGCAACTAATATTGGAGTTACGGGGGTTCTTCCTGTTGCAAATGGAGGTACTTCAACAAATGACGGAGTTATAAATACTATTGCCTATGCCAACAGCGCAGACGGAACGGACGGTTTCACGACTGTTTATCCTAACTTGAATTTATTGGAGGGAACTTCTTCAACTTTAAAAACGGTACGTGGCAGTGGTTGGGACGCAGGACATATACTTACTTCGACCAATACTTCAATTTTCAGAAAAGGACAACCATATACATACAGTGTATGGATTCAAAATTGCGATGTTGACACACGTGCAGTAATGTATGTCAGAGGTCCACTAATAGGATTCGCTTTCCACCTTGGAAATACTATTAAGGCTGGCAGTAGTGGACTTTCAACTGTGACATTTAATATAGATGATGACATTACTAGCTATCAACCGACTATTGGGTTTACGGAATTTCAAGGAAACGTCCATGATATATCATATTCTAAAATGAAGCTAGAATCAGGCTCAATCTCAACCCCTTGGATGCCATCAGCTAGCGAAGTAACGGTTGCAGATTATCCGAAGTATGTAGGTTTTAGTAATATCATCAAACCTAACAAGACGAGTTCTGATTACAAGTGGTTGCCGATGGGGTTAGTATCAATTGATAGGTCAACTGGCTTACTCAAGCCTGCGGTTATAGGTATAGATTGCGCTCAAGCTCACCCGGTTGGCTCGGTAGTCACAAATACTTCAAGTTCATCATCAGGGTATTCTACAGGAACATGGGAAAACATCGGTTCAGCAGTAATTGGTTCAACAACAATATATTATTGGAAACGCACTGCATAAAAAATAAAAAGGAAAATAAAAAATGAAATTAGATTATAATTCACGCGAGATTTTCTTTGGTAATGAAGCTCTAATCGTAGCTGATATGGCCAAGGGAAGTAATGGAAAACCAGTTTTCACTAACCATAAAATTGTAACTGGTTTAGTATCAGTTGGCGAAATGGAAGACCAAGCGGAAACTAATAGCTATCCAGCTGATGACGTACCAGACCATGGAGTTAAAAAAGGTTCTACCTTACTTCAAGGCGAAATGGTATTCATTCAAACAGACCAAGCGCTTAAAGAAGACATTTTAGGTCAACAAAGAACAGAAAATGGCTTGGGTTGGTCTCCTACTGGTAATTGGAAAACGAAATGCGTTCAGTATCTTATTAAAGGGCGCAAACGTGATAAAGCTACAGGAGAGTTTATTGACGGTTACCGTGTAGTCGTTTATCCAAATTTGAGACCAACAGCAGAAGCTAAAAAAGAATCAGAAACAGATTCAGTAGACGGCGTAGACCCTATCCAATGGACTTTGGCAGTACAAGCGACTGATTCAGATATTTATTTGAATAATGGTAAAAAAGTCCCTGCTATTGAGTACGAAATTTGGGGAGAACAAGCAAAAGACTTTGCTAAGAAAATGGAAAGCGGACTGTTCATCATGCAACCTGATACGGAACTTGCTGGTGCAATTACACTTGTAGCTCCTGTTATTCCTAATGTAACTACTGCTACAAAGGGTAATAATGACGGAACAATCGTAGTGCCTGACACTTTGAAAGATTCTAAGGGTGGAACTGTAAAAGTAACATCAGTGATTAAAGACGCACAAGGAAAAGTAGAAACCAACGGACAACTTGCGCCCGGTGTCCATATCGTAACGTTCTCCGCTGACGGTTATAAAGATGTTACCGCAGGAGTTTCAGTAACTGACCATTCATAAGACTAAAAAAATAACTAAGTAAAGGGATATAAAACAAAATGGCAAAACAATTGAGTACAGCACGTAAATTTAAAATGATTACAGGGAAAGACCTTTTCCAGCAACAAAAAGCAATGGATATAGAACTTAAAAAAGAAGACGGAGAAATTACTGATGTAATGGAGTTCGTTCAATATGGTCTATACTTGGCTCTTTTTCAAGATAACATTGTAAAAGCTAAAAGTGACTTTTCAGACTTCCGTACTAGCTTTGAGTTCGATACTGACGGTAAAGGGCTTAAAGAACTTGTCGAACTGTGGCAGAAAGAAATTTAATGAGCTGAAAGGACTGTAAATGATTTTAAAACATGCAATTAGATACTTAGAGCTAACTGGTTCAGACTTTATTACAGATTTAAAAGACTTTGCAGACCTACAAAAATCTTTTGTCGCTGGATATATTCCTGATGACTTTACAGAGCAAATGGAGAGCTTTACAGACAAGTTGTTGATACTTTGGGTAGATTGTAACGGAGGGCTGCAAAATGCCTTAGACGACAAAACAGAGCTTCCTACAACTAATGAGTTAATCAATATCTTCTGTAAGACTGTTTTTATTAAAGAAAAAGAGGAAACGGAAGACGATATGGTCTTCTTTTCTTCTAGTTCATTGATTAAGAAGAAGAAAGATACTGTAAAGGAAAATAAAACTTTAGAACTTTTAACTATTTTAGGCAATAATGAAATTGATATAACACAGTTCATGGAAATGGAACTAGAACTTGTTTATAAATTAATTGAACTTATTGCAGAGAAGAAGAAAGAGGAAAAAGAAAAAGAGAAAAGGCGTAAAAGAAAGGGTATGTAATGGCAAGTAATGCAACGTTTGAGGTCGAGATATATGGTAATACCACGAAGTTCGAGAACTCACTTAGAGGCGTTAATACCGCAATGTCAGGACTTAGAGGAGAAGCTAAAAACTTACGAGACGCTCTAAAACTTGACCCAACAAATACCAGTAAAATGGCACAATTGCAGAAGAACTTACAAACGCAGTTGGGCTTATCACGTGACAAAGCAACAAAATTAAAAGAAGAACTTGCTACGGTTGACAAAGGTACGTCAGCAGGTCAAAAGAAATGGCTACAACTTACTAGAGATTTAGGGACAGCAGAAACACAAGCTAACAGGCTAGAGGGCGAAATAAAGCAAGTAGAGGGCGCTATTAGTTCAGGCTCTTGGGACATTGACGCTAAAATGGACACTAAAGGCGTTAATAGCGGAATTGATGGCATGAAGTCACGATTTAGCGGTCTTAGAGAGATTGCGGTAGGTGCATTCAGGCAAATCGGTGCAAGTGCTGTTAGTGCTGTTGGTAATGGCTTAAGGAGCTGGGTATCTGACGCAATGGACACCCAGACAGCCATGATTGCCTTGAAAAATACAATGAAGTTTAAAGGCAATGGGCAAGACTTTGATTATGTAAGTAAATCTATGCAGAAGCTCGCTAGAGATACAAACGCAAATAGTGAAGATACTCTAAAACTTTCAACAACGTTCATTGGTTTAGGAGATAGTGCTAAATCAGCGGTTAGTAAAACAGAAGCGTTAGTAAAAGCTAACCAAGCATTTGGTGGTACTGGAGAAAACCTTAAAGGTGTCGTTCAGGCTTATGGTCAGATGTCAGCAGCCGGTAAAGTCACAGCTGAAAATATTAATCAGTTGACAGATAACAATACCGCACTTGGTGCTTCTTTAAAAGACACTGTTATGCAAATGAACCCACAATTAAAGCAGTATGGTTCATTCAATGAAGCTGTTTCAGCTGGTGCTGTTTCAATGGATATGCTCGATAAGGCTATGCAGAATGCAGCAAACGGTTCAAGCAGTGCTACAAAAACAATAAGGGACACTTGGTCTGGTTTTAATGAAGATTTATCGCAATCCTTACTTCCTACACTTGAAGCTTTAACGCCTGTTATCAATGCTTTAATTGATAAAATGGACGATTGGGGTAAAGGTGCTGGTAAAGCTATAGAAAATGTAGTCAAGTATTTCCAAGACTTGTTCAAACAGTTACAACAAAATGGTGCGATAACTCAATTTTCTGCTATATGGGATAATCTAAAAAGTGCATTCGGTTCGGTAATTGGAATTATTGGTAACCTTATAAAATCTTTTGCTGGAGTTGATGAATCTACTTCAAAAAATTCGACTTCTGTTGAAAATGTAGCAAACACAATATCTTCACTTGCTAATAAGTTCGCTGATATCACGAAAAAAATTGCTGACTTCATTGGTAAAATTAGTAAAAGCAAGGAAGCAATGGATGCTATAAAAGTAGCTTTAGTTGCTTTAGCTGGTGCTTTCGTTGCTATGAAAGTTATCAACGGAATCATTAAGGCTTATGAGACATACAATAAGATTGTTGAAGCTGCTACAATTATACAAGGGGCTTTCAATGCTATAATGGCTGTCAACCCATTTGTACTTCTTGGAATAGCAATCGCCGCTGTCGTTGCTGGTCTAATTTATTTCTTTACTCAAACAGAAACAGGGAAAAAGGCTTGGGCTAGTTTTGTGGACTTCTTGAAGAGTGCATGGGATAGCGTAGTTTCATTCTTTAGCGGTATCGGTCAATGGTTCGCTGATGTATGGAATGGAGCAGTTGACGGAGCAAAATCTATTTGGCAAGGATTAGTTGATTGGTTCATCGGTATTGTACAAGGTATCCAAAACATTTGGAACGGAATAATAACATTCTTTAGCAATTTATGGACAACTGTTATTGGTGGTATTCAATCTGTATGGGGCGGAGTAACTGGCTTTTTTAGTGGAATATTTAACGCTGTTAGTTCAGTAGTTTCAACGGTATTTAGTGCCATAGGTGGCTTTGCTGGTTCAGCTTGGAATGTATTAGTCGGAGTATGGAGTGCAGTAGCTGGTTTCTTTGGTGGAATATTCAACGCCGTGAAAGGTGTCGTGTCATCAGTATTTAGCGCAATCGGAAGTTTTGCTTCTAGCGCTTGGGGAGTTGTTCAGTCAATATGGAATGCTGTTTCAGGTTTCTTTAGTGGCATATTCAACTCTGTCCGTAGTATTGTTAGTGGAGTATTCAGTGCTTTTGGTGGCTTTGCTTCAAGTGCTTGGGGAGCAATTTCAGGTGTATTCAACGGAGTCGGTGGTTTCTTTAGTGGAGTGTTCAATGGTGCTAAAAACGCAGTTAGTGGAGTGTTCAGCGCATTTGGCGGTTTCGCTTCTAATGCCTACAACGCAATAACAGGAGTATTTAATGGGCTTGGTGGCTTCTTTAGTGGGATATTCGGAGGAATCAAAGATACAATAGATAGCGTTCTAGGTGGTGTCACAGGTACGATTGAAAAAGTATCAGGAGCTATTAATGGTATTGCAGGGAAACTTGGCGGAATGTTTAAAGGTTCTATGGTAGTAGGTTTGCCAGAATTTAACTTATCTTCTAGCGGTTACGGTTTAAGTACGAACAGCGTATCAAGCGATAACAGAACATATAACACGTTTCATGTACAAGGTGGTGCTGGTCAAGATGTTTCTAACTTAGCACGAGCAATCAGACGAGAATTTGACCTAGGGAGGGCTTAATGGTAAGACAGTATAAAATACATACCAACTTAGACGGAACAGACGACAAAGTTTGGGATGTTACAAATGGAAAAGTTAGACTTTACCAGCCCTCTAATTTAGGGTTACAATCAACTAATAATATTTGGCAAAGTAACGGTATCGGAGTAATGGGAACTCGTTCAATTACCCAGCCACAAATAGAGTTCAAGTTAGAAACGTTTGGTGAAAGTTTAGAAGAAAATTATCGGTTAATGAAAGACTTCGTGAATGATATTCTTAGCAAAAAATTCGTTACACTTGAATATCAAACAGAGATTTTTCAGGTGTATGCTGATTTAGCTTTAGCAGATGTCACAAAGACAGAGGGTTATGGGAAGAACGGAACTTTCAGCGAAAAGATAACGTTCGATATAATCACAAAGTGGTATACTTACGAAAATTTAACTTTTGAGAAAATTCAAAATGGTAAAGTTATTGCTGGAAAGTCAAAAATTTATGGTGGAACAGCACCAGGATACTATAAGTATATCGAAGGAGTTTCTTACACTTATTATGGAGAAACAAATATAGAACGTTTAAGTCGCTGGGATATAAAAGATGAAATATTTAGTTTTATGGGGATATTATATCCGCAACTTCCTAAAACACCTACTGGAGTTAGATTTTTAGACGATATTGGAAATGAATATACTGCAATTGTATTCAAGACGGAAGAATTACAAGACTACATTTTAATAAATACAGATGTAAATGACGAAACCTATCAAGGTTGGAAGGGGACAACTGCTCTAAACTTATTCCCTGTAATGGACTTTGAGCGATACAGAACTCGTATAATTGAAAAAGGTCAAATGGAGCTAATCAATTTAAGTAAGGCAGAATTTAAAGTTAAAAGAAAGGCGGATTTCGTTTAATGTTAGAAGCCAATGTGTATGATAACTTTAATCCGAACTACTATAATATATCTGATTTTAACCTTCCTAATGGTAAAAAAGAAAAAAGAGGGTTGCCGATACCTAAAGCAAGATGTCAAGTTATTAACTATGAACTGTGGGAAACGGGCTATCTTTACACTTCATCAGCTACATTGACCGTTTCAGTAGAGGTTGGCGATATTGTTCAAATTCTTTTTCCTGAAGTTGTTCCAATTGAGGAGGCTCTAGGTCAAAAGAAAAAGCTGAACTTAGATATGGTTTACCTTGTCACAGATGTAGATGAAAGCAATAAAGCCACATTAAAGAACTATTTTTGGGCAATGATTGAAAACCTTGATGTTCCGAACGCAATAACTAAAACGACAAACTTTGCTATCATTGATTATCTAATTGACCCTCGTAAGAATAATTTAATGAGTTATGGTTATTTCTTTAATTCAAGTATCTTTGCAGGAAAGGCGACAATCAACCGTAAAGCAGAAACTTCATCGGCTCATGACGTAGCAAAAAGGATATTTTCAAAGGTTCAATTTCAACCAACTACGACAATTCAACATGCTTCATCTGAAACAGACCCTAGAAACTTGTTATTCATTAACTTTGCTTCAAGAAGCTGGAATAGAAATAGAATCACGACAAGGGTAGATATTAAGCAAAGCGTGACAATGGACACGGAAACAATAACAGAACGTTCGGCTTATAATTTTGCTGTTGTGTTTGTTAAAAATAAGGCAACAGACGACTATACAGACCCTCCTAAAATGTACACAGCAAAAAATAATGGAGATGTCATTGATTATAGTACTTATGGCGGAGACGGAACAGACTTGCCAGATGTAAGAACAGCAAAAACATTATTTTATGATAGAGATGAACACGGAAACCCTCCAGATATCTCAACCATTAAAGCAGAAATTTCGCCCTCTACAATCGTCACAAGATTAATTTTCAACCAAAATGAGCTTTTGCCTTTATATGTTAATGACTTGGTTGATATTTGGTACGAGGGTAAACTGTATTCAGGTTACATAGCAGACAGAGTTAAAACAGAGTTCAATGATAGACTTATCTTTGTAGAAAGTGGGGACAAACCGAATGTTATATGAGTATGTTGCTACTTATGGCGACAAATATAGAATAGATAGCTTCACAGGGTACAGAGAGCTCCGCAAAGACCACTTAGAACCATTGTCAGGTAAAGTATATTATAATAGTAAAAACTCGCTTAGAATTGAAACTACGCTATTATATGAGGTCGGTCAATTTGTATCAATTGGTGGTTATCCGTATGGCGGTAGAAAATTTAGATTATTAGAGCTTTCAATTACTGATAACCCAGTTTTAGATAAAGCGAAGATAATTTCAAGAAAGGTTAAAAATGACAATTAAAAAATTCACGTTTTTCAGTCCAAACGGTACAGAATTTCCAGTTTCCGCAAATGCTGACGCAAAACTGTACATGTTACTTTCTGAAAAAGACTATTCGCAATTCTCACTAAGGCATTGGGAAACGCCTATAAATACAGCTCTCAATAGAATTTATAAAAACACAAGTTTATTAGTTGGTGGAAGATATTTTGAGCTTTATGATGAAGCAGTAGCCTTAAATTCAAATGCTACGAACTTTGTCCATGCAAATATAGACATTTCTAATGCTACAAATCCAGTGACGATGAGCGTAGAAACTTCTGATAACTCAAATCAAGTTGACATCAATACAGGTGTCGGAGTTCTTAAAAAGTGTATTGAAGTTGTTACAACAAATGCAATGGGAGTAAGTGCAGTCACAAAACCGTCAGGAAGCAGTATTATAGAAAAAATTTATCCAGTTGGTGCATATTACCTTAGTTCGCAACCAACTGAACCAGCCACATTGTTTGGATTTGGGACTTGGTCAAGAGTTAAAGGTCGTGGGTTAGTTGGGGTTGATGAATCAGATTCAGCTTTATCTAGCGGTGGCAAACAAGGTGGTTCAACAAATCCGTTGTCACAACACACAATAACTCCTTCAAGTGGACAGTTTGTTGTCGCTCGTGGGGCAGGAAAGTTGCACTGGTCTTCTGGTGGAGCTCCAAGTAGTTCTTATGCTATGGATACAGAAAACGGCGGAATCACAGTTGGAGATAACACTAATCATAATAACTGGCAACCATTCGAGGCAGCTTATATTTGGAAACGTATAAATTAGAAAGTAAAGTATAATGGTAACAAAAATGATTTTAATAACTATCTTAATTTTAGCGATTTTGTTCGCTACATGGGTTAAAGATAGAGAAGCAATGAATCCACCTTTCAAGCATAGACTTGTAATTGATTTGACGGTAGTTTTCTCGCTATGGGTTTTATACGCAGTCTTTTACTTTACTCAAACTCCTTCAACCTCTGACATTGCGGAAACAGTGATTGACGTAGGATTGTTGTACTTCGTAGGACAATTTATTTACTTAATCGCAAAAATTAGCCCTATGTTTGACGGTTTGGTTAAACTTATGAAAAAGAATGGTGTAAGTGTTCCTGAGGCGGAAGAAGAACAAACGGAGGATAAAAAAGAATGAATATAACTAATGCTGGCGTTCGTGGGCATAATCCTACTGGGGTTGTAATTCACAATGACGCAGGCTCAAATGGTGCTAACACTAGCTTTTATAATAGTTGGCTACCCACACATAACCCTGAAAATGGCTTTGCTCATGTCTACATTGCTTCTGACGGACGATTGCAGGCTTCTGACTTCTCTAACAAGGCATGGCATTGCGCTAACTCATACGGTAATGCTAACTATGCTAGTTGGGAAGTATGCCAATCAGAAGGCGACTTAAACCAGTTCTTGAAGAATGAACAAGCGGTACTAGATGATGTAGCTAAGTACATGAAACAATGGGGCTTAACTCCTGATCGTAATACCGTTAAACTACATCAAGAACTATCATCTACTTCGTGCCCTAGACGGTCAGTAGAAGTCCATGGTGGCACTTTAGAAAGTTGTCGCTCATATTTTATTGCAGAACTAAACAAACGCCTTACAGGGAAAACTGAAAGCAAACAAAACGAAAAGGAAATCGAAATGTATCTTATTTATTGTACAGACACAAAACGCTACTATGTATCTAATGGAGTATCAGTACGCTATGTACGATCTACACGCATGTTAGAAAACTATCAAAACAAATGGGGTAAACTTAATCTGCCTAAAGATACCATGTTACAAGTGGAACTAGACGCTGAATTTGGACCAAACGCAACTAAAGTATAAAATAAAAAAAGACAGCTTTATAGCTGTTTTTCTTTTGTAATTGAGCATATTTTAAAGATGATATACCTACTTTCTATTTTTAATTAATTTATTTTGTTTTTATTTTTTACCAAGTCACCCAAGCTGTACCGCCTGAACCTTGATATATACTTACTGCTTTGTCTAAATAATCTTGTGGACTTAAGTTAGATACCTGCCCATGCACGCTTTGCATTATCTGTAATAGTCCCCAGCATGATAACTCATTTTCAACATAAGGGTTTCCACTCGACTCCTTATAAATAACATCAAGCCATTTACCAGCAGTTACTCCTGTCTTGCTTGCCATATAATTCGCAGCTATTTCTGGACTTACACTAGACCAATCACTTCCAATAGTGTCACTAGTTGCTGTGTTTGGTACACCTCCCTCATTTTCATTTTCATCGCTAACTTCTTGCGTCCTTTCGGTGTCAAGTTGTTCAGTTGCCTTATCATGTTCTCTTGAGATTCTGTCAGATTCGGCTTGTTTTTCAGCTTCAACTCTTCGTTTATTTTCTTCACTAATTCGTTGTTCTTCAAGTGCTTTCTCCTTAGCTTGCCTTATATGCTCATATTTTGCTTTCTCTTGCGTTTTAAACTCTTGTTGATATAATTGTGCCACAATATCATTAAAGTTGTTATTTGCCCTTTTATAAGCTTGCTGAATTAGTACAATACTTCTAATTGTATCGTCTGTTAAAATAAAGATAATTATTCTCCTTTACGTGTACGTGAATTATAATATGCTTTCGCCATAACTATGTCTTTATTATTTGCTTTCATATTTTTAAATGACTTAATAACTTTATATTCGCCCTGTGAATCAATTTCAATTAAACGCATTTCAAATAAAGGAACAAGCCTATACATTGTTAATACAAACGCAAAATCATTATTTGCTTCTTCTAGCGTGTCGCTTGTTTTATAATAATCTCCATCTATTGCGCTATACCAAATCTCATATTTCATGCCATGCTCTTTTCTTAAAATTTTGGCGGTTCTTGTCGTTCTGGCGTTTCAACTTTATCATATTCGCCATTTTTAATATAAGAACTATTTTGTTTGTATAATTGTTCTAGTTCTTCATTCCACAACTTATAATAGTTCCATAAGTCTATTGAAGTTTTAGAATTAACATCATTAATTTTCAATTCATGTACAGCCATTTGTTCTAAGTGACTACCGATTAATTTTAAAATAAACCATTGTGCGTCTTGTGCTTCTTTTTTCATGCCGTGCTCTTTTCTATGTTTTAATTGCTTACCTGATTAATGGCTTCAATAATATTATTGCCAGTATTTATTAGAATTTCATCACTTACAATTACATTCTTTCTTGAAAACAGTTCATTCTCAATCTTCATAAAGTGCATTGCTTTAGCTAAAAATTGAGCCGATGATTCATAATATAATGTTTCTAGTTCATCATCTGAAAGCTGTGTTAAGTCGTCGTTAGCAAAAGTTGTTAGTTTTCGCTTAATTTCTTTGCCATTGTCATCTTCTTCTACGTAGTAACGCTTCATCTATTCATTCCTCTAATTTCAAATTTTTCAATAATATACCGTTTAGAGCCTAACTCAAGGCTTACTAGATAATTATTAAAAGGGTATTTTTTGTTCAAGTCGTTAGCAATCTTTCTAGCTGTTGACCGTGGATATTTTGAACTATTAATCTCACTTGTATACTTATGTAATATTATCTTACTACCCCCCTTTGCATTTTACGTTTCAATCGTTGCTTATATAGATACTCTTTACTTGGTTCTAAACTAGACAATATCTCATCTAGTAAGTCAAACGCTTCTCCGTTATCTCCTACGCTATCAATCTTTTTAAGGGTAAGTTCGTGCATTTCATCATCATTGAAAAACATAGTAAGATAAGGGAATGCTACGGTATTCGGTAAGCTCAAACGTGATTTAGTCATTTTTAAGTTAGGATTTTTACCTGTTTCAGCTTTAACTTTTGATTCAAACTGACTTATTCTGACACCTTGCTCTTTTAGCATGCTAGTAATTCTTTCATATAATTCTTCGTTTGTCATTATGCTATAACCTCAATTATTTCTGTATGCTTTTTAACTTCATATCTTTGTTCTTCTGGAAGTAATTCGTTCCATTTTAAAGCCTCTTTTTTATTATAAAACTTACGTGATTTAATTTCTTTTTCCAATATCCAAGTTACTGTATAGTATGTAAATTCATCTTTCATTATCCAATTACTCCTGTCTTGATGTTTAGCCTTTGCTGGCTTGATAAGTGATATAAATTGCACCACTTACAGTGATAAGCTCTGACTGGTATCTTATCAGCTTTGTTTTTCCTATGCTGGGCATTAGCTATTGAGTATAAAGCACCCATTTTTGTGTATTTGCGTTTCTTACACATATTATTCACTAGCTTTCTTGATCATTGCTTGCTTATAAGCCACAATCGTTCCGTCAAACATAGCGCTTTGGATTTCTCCTTGTTTAATAAACCCTTTTTGTTCTAATTGAATTACTTGTTTTGTTAATCCTTTTAATGTAAATGCTGTTGCTACTTTAATTTTGTCCTTAGGTTTTCTGTTAAATAATTTCATTTGTTTTTTCACCAAAACTTTCTATTTTCATGTCTTCGTAATTAATTATCAAAAACACTCCATTCATTTATTGTAAATAACTCAAAGCCTTTTAACTTGTCTTGCTTTTCAATTGCTACCTGCTTATTATCTTGCTCTCTTAGCAGTTCAATTATAGGTCTACCAATATCAAACCACTTGATAACTGTATTAGCTTTAAGTCCGAAATACTTAGCACATTGAGCTTTACAGCTAAAGTGTAGTTCTTCTTCTGTAATAGGGTTATAAGCTACTATTTCCCTATCTTTTCGCATTGCCATTTTTTAACCACCTTTCTATAAGACAATATTATCAAATTATCTTATGTTTGTCAAGAATAAACTTTAAACCTCTTCAATAAATTCTAAGTATCTTTCATCAATCGCTTTAATTTCTTCTTTAGTGAACTCTGACTTGAAGTTATTTCTTTCTTCTTTGAAACCTAGGAAGAGAAACTTATCACCTAGCTCATTTTTGAAAGAATTCAAATATCCTTTTTTGTTGTTCATCAGCTTAACGTTGTATTTTTGCATTTCTGTCTCCTTTACTTCTATAATGCCATTGTATCAAAAAAAGCTAATGCTGTCAAACATTAACTCTTTGTTCTTTTAACCAAAAATTAGATCCGCCTCTTCTTGTAATACTTCTTCAGGAATTTCAGCACCACTTACATCATATTGAATGCTTAATAGGTACATTGTCCATTTTCTTCTAAACTCTTTATCTTTCATTTGTTCTTCTGTGAAAGTTGTGTTGATTCCATATTCTTCTACGATTTGTTGTTTTCTAGTTGTTAATACTATCATTGTTTCGTTCTCCTTTATTTCTATAAGACTATAATATCAAAAAAAGTTCACACTGTCAAGCATAAACTCTTTATTTTCAATTATTTTATTCCTTCCCAGCGTTCAAAATCATCAGCTATATCTTGTATAAAGCCCATAATATCGTCAGTAGTATACTCTGTAAGCTCATTCTCGTTACTTAAGTTAGCAAGTTCTCCTGCATAGTCTAAAGCCTTGTTACGGTCCTTATCGTAGCTTTCACCCTCTTTCTTGCCAGCTCTTACTAGATACTTTAATACCTGCATTGTATACCACCCTACAAGCTCTTCGTAGTTAAAATTGTGTTTCAAGTATTCGTTAAGTTCCACACCGTATTCATTGGCATAGTGCTTATTTGTACCATAATTCATTAGATGTTACCTCCAATCCATGCAATAAGCAACGTCGCAAGCATACCTATCCAAGTGATAGCGATAAGTGTAAAGCCGACACCTACAACCATCATTAAAGTTTTTACCGTATCTTTCATTTTGTTCTCCTCTATTTATAATTATATTCTATCAAATTGCTTTCACTTTGTCAAGAGTTAACTATTCTTAACCATAAACAGCTTTTCATTTTTCTCTTTGTTGCTTGTTCCAATTTGTAAAGTGCTACGCACTTTGTCAAAAGAATAAACAGCTTCAAAACGTTCGTCTGAAATTGAATAACTTGAAATTATCACGATGTTAGTTTTAGCCATTTCAAATGCCCAGTCGTAAAACTCTTGACTATCGAATGAATTGATATAACTTTTTTGGTTACTTCCTTCATAAGGAGGGTCAAGATATAGAATAGCTCCAGAAACATCACTAAAAGTATGATAACTTTTGTTTGTAACTTTTATTTTATTTAATTTTTGAGGTCGTTCAAGTTGTTGAAGTCGTTCAAGTTGTTGAAGTTGTTGAAGTTGTTCAAGTCGTTTGTACTTTTCAATCGATCTCTTATATGTTTCTGTCTGTTTATAACCGCTAAAAACGTTATGCTTTTCAATTATTTCTTTAGCTAGATTATATTTTAAGTCTGAAATTTCTTTAGAATATAAGTATGATCTCTTATCATTCCCAAAAGAGTTGACTAGCAACTTCAAAAAGTCGTCTGTTGTCTTGTTTTCTTTCTCCTTAATCTTGAAGAACTCATCACGTGAAACAATTAGCGTTTTTATCCACTCACGGTCTTGTGAGATAACTCGTTCAAAAGCGTTGGTTATATCCTTGTCTAAGTCGTTATAATGCACTTCTAAACCATTTAAAATACATTCGGCTGTAATTGCTCCGCCACCTCCGAAAATGTCATAAATCGGCTTAGTTGTGCCAAAGTTCTGTTTGATGATTTCAACTATTTTCTTACTTATCTTTTTCTTACTTCCTTGGTACGGCAGTCCGATTGGTCTACCTTTTCTGATTTTCTTCTCGTCTAAACTAAGCATTATTTATTGTCTTTCTAGTTTGGTAAAATTTATTCCATTTTTCTATAAGTTCCAGCAACTTAGGTTCATTATATTCAGTAAACAGTTCAATCTGTGATGTACACCAGCAGTGTAAACAGCGATCGCAACTATAACAGACGTTCATGTATCCTCTACAACCTTTGCAAACTCCTAAGCCATTACTCGTTGGTATATCGAAGCAGTAGCAATATCTTTTGTCATTAAAGTATTTACTCATCTATTTACTTCCTTTCGTTTTAATCAGGTCAACTAATGCAAAAAAAGTATATAGTCCAATTCCGACTAGTGCTATTATAATAACTTTGCCAATTATTGATTCAATGTTCATTACTCTACCTCGATTGCTTCAATTGCTACATTCTCGGCCATTACAACATCAATATCCTTTCCAGTCACTTTTTCGATA
>OGRN01001646.1_pt1 | contig 18592 bp, 12 predicted proteins | sample 1553401 | NCBI WGS metagenome assembly OGRN01 (sample SAMEA2580096, study PRJEB22360) | human gut metagenome | biome: human gut; feature: human-associated habitat; material: faeces | place: Denmark | collected 2008/2010 | reverse complement strand
CTAAAATTGAAAAAATTATTTTATTATTATCCATTGTATATCTCCTCATCATTTTATGTAAATTAAGGCTTCAAGCAAAATGTTTTAAATAATTTTTTGAAACCTAAAGATTTGTAAAATTTTTCTGCACTCTTATCATAGACATTTACACGAAGTTCTTTTGAAGTAAACATGGAAAATAAATATATATATTCGATTATAGATTTTCCGATATGTTGTCTTCTATAATTAGGAATAATATAAAGCCTGCGTAATAAAATGTAATGTTTTGAATAAACAAGAGAAAAAAAAGCTATTTCTTGTTTTTGTTCATTTTCTATTGTATATGACATTTCTTCACGAGCAAATAATTCCTCATAAGTTAAAGTGTTTACAACATTTTCACCATAAAAAAGAAGAAGCTGTTTAACCCAATAAATATTTTTATCTTTATTTTTGCTAGAATTTATTTTGTATGAAAATTGCCCACCTTTATATAAGGCTATGTCATTAAAAAATAAATTTTCTAAAATAATGTTTTTACAAAGTTCCTGTGCATATTTATATTCTGTATAGGTATTCATCTCACAGGCAGCATATGATGGTATTTCATATGTTTTAACTGAAATTTTACCTAAAATTTCAATAATATTATCATCCCAAAATATATTTGGATCATCTAAGTTATACATTGATATTTTTTCGCTTAAATGAGAAGTTAATTGTGGACAATCTTCATGTGCCCAAAATGATATGCCAAATATTGCTGGTTTATTTGCATCTCCAATTTGAAAAGATGAAATTGTTCCGTTGGGATTTAAGATAGGATACCAAGCATCTGTTTCCGGATGAGGATATCTTATTACATAGTAGGTACTATGTTCAAACAAACAAAAAATATTTTTGGTAAGAACTACATCCCCTTCTATTATAAATGTATCATTAATATATTTAATTAATGGTTTAAGAGTATACAATGTATTTGCACAATTTGGGTGACTATGTACAATTTTACAAGAATATTTCTCACCTAAATAATCAAAGATATGTGTATTATATGGAACTGCAATAATGATTTCGTTTATCCCAAAACAATGTAATATTAGTATAGTTCGTTCTATATTAGGAATATTTTGAATGGGTAACAATGCTTTATGTATATTTCCACCAGTTTGAAACATTCGATAACTCTTTCCAGCGGCCAAAATAATAGCATTCATTTTAGTATCCTTTCTGTTCTGATAGATAACTCTTTATTATCCTATATTCATACTTTTAAAATTATAGCATACTTTTCCAAAAAATATAACAAAATCCTTTATTTTAATCCATTTTTCTTATTTAAACGGCAATTTATTGTTTAATCTCACCGTTTTCCCATCAAAACATCAGCTTTCGACATCCACACTCTGTATTTCCCCGAAGTCTATCCCATACCCTTTCCCACCCATACTGATACAAGAAACCCCACTGTTCTATCCATGTAATTGTTACATATTGTACAATTTTTTCAAATTTTGCCTTATCCAACAAAATCTCCCCCATTTCATGTACCATATACTCCTAAACAAAACTTCATATACAAAGGAGACCACCCATGAATAATTTACAGACACACATCAACAACTATCTGGAACACTGCCGTCACCAAAAACGCCTGGATTCCAAGACTCTGAAAGCATATCGCATCGACCTTCAGCAATTTTATGCAATTTTTTCATGCAGGGATGTTTCTGATATTACACCGGATCTGTTGGAAAATTATATTGGCAGTCTGCACCAGAAGTACAAACCCAAAACCGTAAAAAGAAAGATTGCCTCAGTCAAAGCTCTTTTTCACTACCTGGAATATAAAGAAATCATCGCCCGGAATCCTTTCAACAAGGTGCAGATCAAATTCCGCGAACCTGTGATTTTGCCGAAAACCATTCCATTGCACACGATCGAAATTTTCTTATCTACGATCTATGAGCAGCGCACCATCGCCAAAACGGATTATCAGAGAAAAAACGCTTTGCGGGATGCCGCTGTCATAGAACTTTTATTTGCAACTGGAATACGGATTTCCGAATTATGCGCTCTGCGTATCTGTGACATTGATTTGTACGATGGATCAGTCCTGATCTACGGAAAAGGTTCCAAAGAACGAATTGTTCAGATCGGAAACCACGAGGTCATACAGATTCTGTCGGAATACCGCAATGAATTTCTCCCCCAGATGAAAACCTGCCAGCATTTCTTTGCGACGCTAAACGGAACTGCATTATCCGATCAGTCGGTACGGCGGATGATCAACAAATATGCTTCTCTTGCTGCAATTGAACAGCATATTACACCGCATATGTTCCGGCATACATTTGCTACCAGCCTTTTAGAAGCGGACGTTGATATCCGCTATATACAGGAAATGCTTGGCCACAGCTCTATTCATATCACGGAAATCTATACGCATGTTGCCATGTCAAAGCAGCGTGCCATCCTCACTACCAGACATCCCCGCAATACGTTTCATCTGTAAAAAGCAAAACAGCAATTCACGTGCCATGCACGGAATTGCTGTCATTGATAGCCGTTCTATTTTTACTTATTTATTCTCCCCTGCCAGTTCCGGGTGATACGTCGGCACGATTTTTTTGACACACTCCCGGATGTCTTCCGGTTCTGTCACAACGTACTCTTTTAATTCTTCCAACTGCTGCATGAATTTTTCTTCATCCAGCTCAATCGGTTTACCGATATGAATCAGATTGTTTGCGGTATCCTGCATCCCTTCTTCATCCATCAGCATCTCTTCATAAAGTTTTTCTCCTGGGCGAAGTCCTGTGAAAATGATATGGATATCCTCATCCGGCTTGTGACCGGAAAGAAGAATCAGGTTCTTTGCCAGATCCAGAATCTTAACCGGCTCTCCCATATCCAGAACAAAAATTTCTCCACCTTTGGCATAGGTGCCCGCCTGCAGCACCAGAGATACCGCTTCCGGAATTGTCATAAAATACCGCACGATATCCGGATGGGTAACCGTGACCGGACCTCCACGCTCAATCTGTTTTTTGAACAGCGGAATCACACTTCCGTTACTGCCAAGCACATTTCCAAAACGCACGGCTACGAAATCTGTCTTCGATCTGCGATTATAGGTCTGAATGATCATCTCACAGATGCGCTTGCTGGCACCCATGATATTGGTTGGATTAACTGCCTTATCCGTGGAAATCATCACAAATTTCTTCACACCGTACCGATCTGCCGCCTGCACAATCTTCCATGTGCCAAGCACGTTATTCTTAATTGCCTCGTTCGGACTCTCTTCCATGAGAGGCACATGCTTATGTGCCGCTGCATGATAGATAATCTCCGGCTTGTAATGTTCAAAAATCCAGTTCATACGATTCGTATTCCGCACGGATGCGATCAGCACAACAAGATCCAGATCCGGGAACCGGACTTTCAGTTCGTTTTGCACATCATAGGTCGTATTCTCGTAAATATCCACAATAATCAGCTGTTTTGGCTTGTGTGCGGCAATCTGCCGGCACAATTCGCTTCCGATGGAGCCACCGCCCCCTGTAACCATTATGATTTTCCCAGAAACATAATCCATGATGGACTGCAGATCAACCGTCACCGGATCCCGCCCAAGAAGATCATTGACATCTACATCTTTTAATTTGCTGACGCTGACATCGCCGTTTACAAGCTGGTAAATGCCGGGCAGACGTTTCAATGTGCATCCGGTTTCTTTGCAGATATCAAGAATCCCCTTGATCTGTTTCTGTGTGGCCGATGGCATGGCAATGATGATCTCATGCACATGCAGTTCTTCGACTTTTTCCAGAATATCGCTCCGATCTCCTACGACTTTCGCTCCATGAATATAATTGCCGATCTTGTTCCGGTCATCATCAATCACACCAACAACCTTCTTTTTCACATAGCGGCTGTTGTTGATTTCTTTAATGATCTGGTTTCCTGCATCCCCTGCTCCGATCACAAGTACATTCCGTCTGTACACACCGGCTCTGCGCATATTGCGAAGCACACGCAGACCGCGGTAAGAATATCTGCATCCCATGACAAATACAAACAGAAACAATCCATACAGAATGTAAAAGCTTCTTGGCACCGGGTACATATCCCCCCAGTTCCGAAGCAATATCAGCACTGTCACAACAACGGTATCCAGAATACATGCTGAAACCACATACATCATTTCCAGTGCTCCCGCATAGCTCCAAAGGCTGGAATACAGCCGGAGCATCCAGAAAATGATCAATGTAACAATGATCATAAAAGGAAGTGCTCTCCACACTTCATCCATATATTGAAACGGTACGCTTTTGATATTCAGATCAAACCGAATCAATAACGCAACTATGCTTGCAGCAAACACTGCAAGCACGTCGTAGCACATCAGAAAAATCCGTCTGATCAGTAATTGTTTATCTTGAATGATTTTTTTCATAATTTCAATCTGTTATTTTTGATTCTTTCTCTGTTTTCTCGATTGTTTTTTCGATGATTTCTTCCTGACTGAGGATTCTGTCACTCCAGCCCCTTGAGTATTCTGTACCGTCTGCGCGGTATCTGCTTTTGCACTCTCTGCTGCTTTTGGAATACTCTGTTTTACGGCAGTATCACTTTCTGCAGAAACCGCTGTTTCTTTAACAAAAAGATTTTCTTTCTTTACGAGCATACGGTTCACTGCAAGCCCCAGACCAAGCATACCCCAGAATACCGGAGCGGTACATACATTGGAATCATTTGCGATACCTGCAATCATATACACCAGCACTGCCGCAAATAATCCAAATCCAACCCAGCTGATACTCTCGTGCAGATCCACTCTGCGGTAAATGCGTATCGACTGTACCAGATACCAGAACAGAAATACCAGAAGTGCCAGGGTACCGATCAGTCCGGTTTCCACCCACTGCTGCAAATACCAGCAATGAGCTTTTACGTCATAGCTGTTTGCACCGTAAACATAGTTCTGGCTGATATAATCTTCCTGTGGCACTTCAAACATATAGGTATTTGCCCCACTCCCCATAAAAGCATGCTTTCCAAGAAGCGGAATTGTTTTATTCCAGATATGTCCTCGATTGCTCATTGCATCATCCAAAAATACGTTTGAAACCTTCGGATTCTCAAACTTCACTAATTTTCCTGCTGGATTGAGATATTCATATCCGTCCGTATCATTTTTTGAGAAATCCCATTCGACACCATCTATGATCATCTTTATTCCTGCTGTATTATCGGTAAACATGATCGGCTGAATCTGTACATTTGCAAACCGTTCATCATTGAGGGCCAAAATATGATTTTCCTGATCTACTTCTGTTGTCTGAATCTCCTGACCATCTGCATCTTTGCATACCACGGTGATTACACCGTCGCTCCCCAGATCATAGGACACATACAGAGGATTATTCCAGATATCAAGTTCCACATCATCTGTGTTCGTTTTGATATCGTTTAAAGAGAACTGATCTTTCATATGATAGGTTCCAACAACCGTCTTTTTAAGAGTTTGACCGATGCCTGTCGTATTTGCCAGCACTCCTGCTGCAATCACTCCAATGACAACTACAACAATCCCGGCTGCAAATAATTTTTTCTTCCGGCTGAGCAAAACCAATGCGAGAATCACCGCTCCAATTGCCAGTGCAATAAATCCGGAAGAACTTCTGCTTCCAACCAGTGCTACAATGCAACAAATTTCTGCGACTGCGATTACAAGACGATGCCACATCTTTTTCGCCCCAATAAACAGGCAGACCAGCAATGGTATCAGCATGCCAAAATAAAATGACAAAAAGTTAGGATTGTAAAGTGTCGTATACGCAGTCTTATCTGCGAAATTAAAGGAAATCTTATCTAACTGGTTCCACCAGCTTGTGTCCGTCATCAGATGTTTACCCAGAGATGTCTTAAAATAATCCAATCCAAAGACCTGGAAAAATCCAATCAGAGTAACAATTGCGATTCCAATGCCGGACCAGCGCAGGATTACCTCTATCTGTTTTTCTTCCTGTACATAATTATAGACATAATAACACAGTATCATATAGACAAATACAACCCATACAGGCTCAAAAAGTTCATATGTACCATGTGCCACCCAGTATTTGTGACTGGAAAACAGAGCAGACATTGCAACAAACAATGCATACACCATCAGAAAATAAAAGGAATTTTCAAATTTAAATTCCTTCTTATTCAAATACCGGATCAATAAAATTGCGAGCATTACAACTCCCACAAGGATGATCGCAATCATCTTCCATGCAAAAAAGAAGTCCGTCTGCTTTGCGGCGCTCTCCGGATACCAGTCAAACTGTGCCAGATTTGTGTCATAAACAAAAGAATGCACAATGATTGGAATCAATCCGATCAACAAGATAACAGGAATCAATATCTTATTTGCTTTTAACGTGTTTTTGTTTCCATTCGTATTCAAGATTATTTTCTCCTTAACGTTTCATTGCCTATAATCATACCCCAAATTTCGTTTTTTTTCAATCATTCCGGCATGTCGATTTTATTTTTCTTTTTATATAGGTAAAAACACTTTTTTGTTACTTGTGTGTTACTTAAAAATTTAACAAATAAATGTGTATGATTGACACGATAATATAAATTTTTACACACGAAAGGAAGAAAAATGAGATTACCAAACGGATACGGCGGAGTCGTAAAACTCTCCGGCAACAGAAGAAGACCCTACGCAGCACGCATCACTACGGGCTGGCACATCAATGACATCACTGGAAAGCGCATCCAGCACTATCAGATTCTGGGCTACGCTCCTACCCGGTCAGAAGCTCTGCAGATTCTGGCACGTTACAACAATTATCCCATCGATGGGGAAACGCTGAAATTAACCTTCCGGGAAATTTATCTCCGATGGTCCGAAGAAAAGTTTCCTACCATCTCCCACTCCAACATCAAAGGCTATCGGGCAGCCTATGCCACTTGTGAAAACATTGCTGATATGCCATTTCACAATTTGAGACTCAATGATTTACAGCAGGTGATTGATCACTGTGGCAAAAACTATCCTACCCTGAAAAAAATCCGTGTTCTCTTTAACCAGCTCTATTCTTATGCCATGAAACACGAAATTGTCTCAAAAGATTATTCTGCCTATGTAAATATCTCGAAATACAAAGACCGGAATCCTAATAAAAACATACGAAGCTGTTTTTCCACCTCTGAGATTGCTCTCCTGTGGAAACACAAAAACGATCCCTATTGCCAAACAGTCCTCATGCTGATATACAATGGGGTCCGCGTCTCAGAGCTTTTGGATCTGAAAAAAGAAAATGTTCATCTGTCCGAACAATATTTTGATGTCATTGACAGCAAAACCGAAAACGGCATTCGAAAAGTTCCGATTGCTGACAAAGTACTCCCCTTTTACCAGCGCTGGCTTCATGACTGTTCCGATTGTGAATATCTCATCCATACTCTGGACAGCCAGCATTTTACCTACTATATGTATTACCATAATGTTTTCCAGCCTCTGATGTTTCGTCTGCACATCGATCATACACCTCACTGCTGCCGGCACACCACGATTTCCCTGCTCGCCGAAGCACATGTCGATCAGACTACCATCAAAAAAATTGTCGGTCATTCCGGCGCTATGTCCCTGACGGAACGGATTTACACACATCTGGATGTACCTGCGCTGGTCGAAGCCATAAATCAGATTTAATCGCTTCTTGTATGTTGCTTGCGTGTTACTTGTAGAAGTGATTTTGCCCCAAACTCTGTTTATAAATCCGGTATTTCCAATACTTCCGCGGAAAATACCATGCGTATTTCCGGTTAAGGTAACTTACAAGACTTCTACAAAGAAGAATGCTAAGGCAAAGACAAAGAAACTTACTTACACACTGAAAGTTGCTAAGGTAGGCGTTGCTTTATCTGGAGATTCAGTAGTAGCTATTGGAAGCACAACTAAGTTAACAAATACTAAGAAAAATTCTTCAAGAGCTAAGATTACTTACACATCAAGCGATGATTCTATCGCAACAGTAGCAGCTGACGGTACAGTAACTGGTGTTAAGGCTGGTAAGGCAACAATCAAAGCTAAGATTACCGTTGGTAAGGATTCAGCTGAAACTACTAAGGATGTAGAAGTAAAGAAATACGTTCTTAAGTCTGTAGCACAGACAAAGGCTGATACTTTTGAGACATCTATCACAGGTGCTACAAAAGAGATCAAAGCTTCTGAGATTACAGTTAAGAATACAGAGAACAATGTTGTCGTTCCTGTTAAGTCTGTATCTGTAGACAGCAAGGATGCAACAAAGGTTACATTCACAACATTTGCTGGATTAACAGATGGAAAGACATATGATGTAACTCTTGACGGAACAACAAAGCAGGTTCCTGTATCCAATGGAAAGGTTGCATCTGTAAATGTTAATACACTCACTGTTCCGGTTGCAACTGAGACAGAAATTAAGTTAGTTTCTAAGGATGCTAACGGTGTTATTCTTGATGAGTATGCTTATGGCTCACAGGATTCTTCCAAGTATGACTTCTCCCTTACAACAAGCAATGGTTATGTAAATGGTTCTAAGTTATACTTAAATAAAATTGGTGATACTGCAACAGCAGAGGTTACTTATAAGTCTGGTAAATATGGCACAGACGGTAAGCCAGAAGGAAATGTTACATCTGGAAAGGTTACAATCACAGCTGTAGATCAGGCTGCTGTTAATAACTTTGGTGTTAAGGTTGCAGATGCAAATGCACAGAGCAAGAAATTTGACAAGATTGATGCTAATACACAGGTAGCTGTTGGCGAAACAAATATGTATGCATACTTCCAGATTAAGGATGCAAACAATAATGAAGTTTCTAATTATTACAATTATTCTGTAGAGTCTAGTGACAAGAATGTATTAATGCTTGGTGGATCTACTCTTGACGCTGTAAGCAATAGCAATCATAGAGTACTTGTTACACCTGTAAAAGCTGGTACTGCTTATATCTTAATCAAAGACAAAGATAATAAGATTGTAGGTTCTGTAGCAATTACTGTTGTTGCTGAAAGAACTGTAGCAACAATGGATGTTGATAAGACAAGTGCTACACTTTCTAATGCAATGACAAAAACAGCTACCGTAACTGCTTCATTCAAAGATCAGTATGCCAAGAATATTGATGTTACAAAAAATGTAAAAGTTACTTGCCTGAGCACAACTGCTGATAAACTCAATGCTGAGAAAGTAAATAACGGAAAAGATGCAAATGATTCTTCAGTTTCTTATTTTAATACACCTGTTTATTCAGGTAATAAAGTTACCGTTACATTTAATGCACAGGGCATTACAGCTGGAACTTATCAGTATAAGATCTCTTACGAGAAAGATAACAAGGAAGTATGTGCTAGGGTTATCACTATCGTTATTCAGGCACCAGCTACTAATGGAACAATTTCATTTGGTATTGATGTAGACAAGAATGAGGTAGATAATCTTGTAGATAAAGATCACAAGGATGATCAGAAGATAACAATTGCTGTCAATGAATTGAGAAATGGTGTTCCTAGTGCTAAGTTGAATAAGAATTCAGTTGTATCTGACACAGATCGTGATGAAAAAGTTCAGAAGATTGATTATAAGATCGAAGACAAAGATGGTAAGACTGTATATAATTCAGCTTCTTCAGATTCTAAATTAAATACAGTTTCAGGATGTGCATTTGATTTTGATGTAGATGGAGCTTTAACAGTCACAACAGTTTCTTGTTCAGCAGTAACTGCTAATGTACCGGCAGAGAAGTATTTTGCTCCTGGCACATATAAAGTTACAGCAACAGTAAAGACTGGAAAAGATGCGGATGCTGAGTCTAAGTGGGTAACTAAGACCTTTATGACTACATTTACAGTTAAAGATTCTCAGCCAGTTGGTACATTAACAATTGAAAAGGACTCCGTAAAGGATGTTGCTGGAATTAGTACTGTAGAAGATGCTATTAAAAACGCTGTTAAGTTTGTTTATGCTGACAAGACATATTCTGCAGATGCAAATGATAAAACACTTGTAATTGTTTCTGTTGAAGGTATTACAAATGATGGTAAGAAGATCACTAAAGATAACTTTACGGATGCTGACATCATTGCAAATGCTACAGATATTACAATCAATAAGGTTACATTTACGGTTGGGGATGATTCAACAAGTGTTAATGTAGAAGCTTCTCCTTCTAACTCTAATACAATTGTATTGAAATAATTATAATATTTCATAAAAAGAGGTTGCTCCGGCAGCCTCTTTTGTAGTAGTCGAAAGGGAAAATAAAATATGGAAAAACAAATGTCACCGTATCAATCGGTAAGACAATGTATTCGAATTTTTCTAAGTCTCAATGATGGAAAATCAGAGATGGAACATTTCGATTATCAAAGAAATGATGGTTACGAAACAAAAATAGATGCTGGATTTGAAGATTTGGATCTACAAAAAGATGCTGCTAAAATAATGCTTTATATACAAAATGATATTATTCGTTTTAATAATGGTAGAGAATACCGGATTACTAAAAGAGAATTTCAGCCGTGTGTCCCTGTTATGTTAATTTTACATGTAGAGGAGATAAAAAAGTAGGCTTGGCCGATATTTGAGATCTCCTTTTCAACGAGGATTTTTCGAGTTTGTCAAGTAAAGTGTGTAAATTTTTTGATTTTTTTGTGGTGGTCGATAAATCGACCACCATTTTTACGAGCTTCAATCAAACGGAAGTTCTTCATCTATGGATTTTGAGTCAGATGTTTTGCGAATATACCGGTCAATTAAATCTTCTGGAACAGGGATGTCTTCTTTTATCAGTAAAGCTAAAAGATGTCTGATATCAGCTTTCTGTTGATCTATAGTTTTCAGTGCTTGGTCATAGTCATTCCGCAGAAAATCGAGTTGTGCAAAAAATTCATCATCTACTTCATATGGGGCTGATTTCCGTCTGCTCATTTGAAATCTCCTTAGTAATTCTCGTATTTTAATATTCGGGTATGCATCTTATCATCCATTGAAAGCTGATTCCTTACCAGTGCCCAATTAGCCACAGGTCTGCCATTCCATTTCCTGTAAAGCTCGGTAATGCGCAGATATAATGCTTTCATTATGACATCTTCGCTTGGAAATGAGCCTTTTTTAGTAACCTTGCGGAAGCTTGAATTTACGGATTCTATCGCATTTGTTGTATACATGACTTTTCGTACAGCACTGCCATAATTGAATAACTGCTCGATATTTGACCAGTTACGGATCCATACATCTATGGCCCCGGGATATTGGCTCCATGCCTGTTTAAAGCATTCAAACTCTGCTTCAGCAGCTTTTAAGCTGGATGCCCCATAAACCTTTTTTAATTGGGCAGTATAGGCTTTATAATCTTTTGAGGGAATGTATTTAATGGAATTCCTTATCAGATGGACAATGCATCTTTGCACAACAACATCCTTAAATATAGACTTTGCCCCTTCCTCAAGACCGGACACCCCATCCATACTTATAAAAAGAATGTCTTCAACCCCACGCGCCTTGATTTCATCGAAAATCTGCATCCAATAGTGTTTGCCTTCTGATTCTCCAATCCATATCCCCAGAATGTCTTTGATTCCGTTTACATCATATCCGAGCACAATATAAACAGCGCAGTTCTTTGTCTCCATTTCCTTACGGATGTTTACATACAGGCAGTCAACAAAGATAAAACTGTAAAATTTCTTTAATGGTCTGTTTTGCCATTCATTTGCCGTTTCTATAACCTGATCTGTGATATTCGAAATGGTTTCGTGTGAAATCTCAAATCCATAAATATCTTCAATTGTATCAACAATATCACGCTGGCTCATACAATGCATCTTCCTGCCGGAGATTATATTCTTGAAATGAATTTTGAAACAGAAGTTAATTATGATCTAACTGTTAGCAGAATTTCAGAAAATACAAAATTAAATTATTCAAAACTTGATCTTACAAAAGGTTTTAACAAACAGTTAAAGGCAGAAGGGGGAACTATTAAAAGTTGTAGTTCCAGCAATAAGAAAGTTGCAACGGTAAATAATTCAGGAAAAATTTCCGCAAAAAACATCGGAAAAACTACAATTACGGTAAAGTTGTCAAATAACAAAAAGCTGTCATGTGTCGTTTCAGTAAAGCCAAACAAGTATCAATCAAAAAAAATTACAATCAAAGATGTTGTTTACAATACATCAAAAATGAAAGCATATGCAGCATCATTTGATGCAAAAGGCAATTTGCATTTAAAATTTAAATTGGTCAATAATAGTTATGGGAAAATCACAAATGTATCAAAATTCAAAGTTTCTGTAAAAGATTCCTCGAATAAAAGCTTTGTATCTTATAGTAAGAACAATTTCAAGACAAATGTTGCCAGCTATAGAGATAAGGATTGTACAATAATAATTCCTAAATCCGCATTGAAAAAAAGTTATAAAAAAATAGATTTACGCACTGCGAAAATTTCAATTAGCGGAAATTTTGCATCTGCATCTTTATAAATAATATTCATAAAAATAACCTAATAAAAAACTCTGAGCGATTTCTCGCTCAGAGTTTGGCTAAAATAAAGTCTTATTTAGCTGTGATAGAAAGTGACACCTTGACTTCCTTATCTACATATCCGATAGTATTTCCATCTGCATCATGGAATGCAACTCTTACGGTAACTTTTGTTACATCAGCAGTTTTTCCAGAAGGTAAAACTGTAGTCATATTATCAGCTGTAATTTTGCCATTGCCACCAATTACATTTGAATATCCTTCAATAGCAATGATAGTAGCTGACTTATCTCCATCTGCACCATATTTAACACCATCATAAGAATACTGGATTACAGAAGCAAGAGATGCCTGAATAGAAGCACCGGAAGTAACTTTTGCATCCTTTAACTTCATATCAGTGATTGCATCATTGGAAGTATCCTTAACAACAAATGATTTTGTAATTGTTGTCTTTGTATTCTTTGTAGAATCATAAGTATATCCTGCAGTAGTATGCTTTGGTTCAACTTCAATAGTAGCTGTAATTGTATAAGTTCCCTCTGCAAGTTTTGCGTATACATTAGAAGCATCTGCTTTAACAACGTTGATTGTTAACTGATCAGTAGCACTTAAACTTCCATCGTTAAATGCAGCACCTGTGGTAACTGAACCCGGAATTGTGTTGTATACAACATCTCCCTTTGCATTTTTAACAGTATAGTAAATACCTCTTACCTTGCCGGCAGTCTTATCTGTTTCAGTATCTTTTGTGTCATCCAAGCTATCGTTTTTAGCTAATTTCTTAGCTTCCACGCCCTTCAGTAATTCAGATACATTAACAGTAAAAATACGATTGCTAGTATTATCTGCATTTACTACGGCATCTTCTTCTGTCTGTGTTGCATTGTTGCTATTTAAAATATTAAGGCTATAGGAAATAGAATCACCAGCTACACCAGCCTCCTGTACATTAACAGTAACAACCTGTGCACAAACTTCTTTTCCGTCTTTCTTGAAAGTAAACTTAAAGGTATAAGTTCCCTTTACATAGTTAGATCCAGTAACAGTATATTTTACTTTATTGCCGTTCTTTGATGCATATCCTGGTACAGTAACATTTGCTTTGTCTACGCCATCCGGTGCACCTTCGCATGTAACTTCAATAGAACCATCATTAGCAGTAAACGCAAAATCATTTCCATACTGATCCTTAGTTGCTAATGTAATAGTTTCCTGGTTTGCATTTGCTGACTTGGATACTGTAACAGCAGTCTTATCAGCTGTCATAGTAACAACCTTTCTTGCTGCTACAACAGTTACAGGTACAGAAGCGACAATCTTATCATCTTTCTTAATGAAGATGTAAGCCGTTCCTTCTTTTGCAGGAATAAGCTTTACTTTGTTATTTGTCTGCATTGTATCACTGCCAAGCATTAATGTTGTCTTATCGCTTGACTCAACTTTGTAGTCACTGTAATTTGAAATTTCTTTTCCATCAGTGTCTTTAATTTCAAAGTATGCCCATACAGCGCTTGTCTCATCTACAGCAATTTTATCATTGTCCTTTAAAGAACTAAATTTTTTATTAGCATCACCAATTCTTACCTTGAAAGAACTTACAGTAGCCTGATCAGTAGCTGTGATTGTAAGCTTGTTTGGTCCGATGTTTCCATCTGCCTTACCATCTGCTGTATACTTATTTGTCTTATAGGTAATCTCGGCTGTTGCAGTGTCACCAACTTTATTTAAGTAAAGTTTAGATCCGTTTACATATCCGTTTGCTGTTGTAAGTGAGAAATCATAGTTTACATCAGATGTTCCGTAAGGAAGCTCTTTTAAGATAACTCCGTTGGCATCCTTTGCAACTAACTTAATCTCTGTCTCAGTTTTTACTGGAATGGTAGGCTTATCAATATTGATGGACGCAACCTTGTTGTCTGTAGCAACAAAGTTTACAGTTGTTCCATCTAATGTAACTGTATACTCTTTGCCATCATTCATATCTGAGAATGTTGTAAGAGTAACTTTTGTAGCATCTTTGCTGTCTACAGAAACAGACTTAACCGGAAGGACTACATTGTCAGGAGTTTTGATAGTTACCTCAGAAGCCTTAATATTCTTTGTAGCACCATCGATAGTTGCAACAAGCTCATTTGTCTTGTTCTGTGCTACACTCTTAAGAACATAGTTCTTTACTTCTACATCCTTAGTAGCTGTGGCAGAATCCTTACCAATTGTAAGCTTAGCTGTGATTGTAGCCTTACCAGCCTTAACACCCTTTACAGTTCCGTCTTCAGAAACTGTTGCGATTGTTTCATCACTGGATGTGTAAGTGATCTTAGCTCTTGCAGAAGCCTTCTTAGTTGTTGTTAACTTAGTTGTGTTTCCAACTGCTACTGCTGAATCTCCAGATAAAGCAACGCTTGCCTTAGCAACCTTCATGGTGTAAGTAAGCTTCTTTGTCTTTGCCTTAGCATTTTTCTTTGTAGAAGTCTTGTAAGTTACCTTAACCGTAACTTTAGCGGTACCTGGCTTAACACCTGTAACCTTGATCTTCTTTGCTGCTGTCTTCTTAACTTTTGCAACAGACTTCTTGTTGCTTGTTGCAGTTACTTTAACAGACTTCCAAGACTTTGGAGTTTTAACTGTAACTGTCTTGTAGCCCTCAGAATAAACTGTGGCTTTTTTTGCGCTAAGCTTTGCTGTAGAAGCTGCCTGTGCGTTTGTAGCAGGAACTGCTGTTACAACCATAGCTGCAGCGAGAGCAAAAGCTAACACTTTTTTGCTTGATTTCATGTTTTTTCCTCTCTTTCTTTTTGACCAACTTCCATCTCATCTACTCGTTTAACCCTGCATGTTTAAGTTCCTTCATCTTCTCTTCCAAACCGCTGCGGACGATTCTTCCAATCCAATGTTCTCGCTAATTGCCTCCACTGACCTTCCTCGGTCTTACTGTTAAGTCCATCGTCAGTTTCATCTACAGACACACAAATCATAAATGACCAGAAACTTTCGTGCATCAGACGTCGGCGTAGAGTGTGATATCAACGTTGATTGTCCAGCATCAAGATCAGCAAGCTGAGGTTCCGATGACTTATATTTCTAATATGTATCTGCAATTGTAAGGTCTGTCTGGAATAACTTCCAGTTTCCATAGCCTCGATAGTAGTTCATCGCTAGTCGTACTATTTATAGTACACTTTTAACTACTCTACGTGCATATCATACACCAAGTATTGTATCTTTGCAACACCAAAATTACATTTTATTGAAAAAATTCTTTAATATTTTCTTAAGCATTTAAGAGTTTTTTCACTTTTTTCTATTATTAAAACTATTTCACGCGTAGTTCGAGTGAAACTACGCGTGAAGATAAACAATTCTATTTAAAGTAAGCAACTCCGGATTCGAAGATCTTCATATCCTGCTCTCCGTAGATGTTCATGGCAACGGCCTCACCGCGGCGCTCGCTGTGTGCCATCTTTCCGAGTACTCGTCCATCCGGACTGGTGATACCCTCGATCGCCATGTACGAACCATTGACATTCCACTCTTCATCCATGGTTGGCTCGCCGGCTTCATTGACATACTGGGTGGCAACCTGTCCGTTTGCAAAAAGCTTGTCCAGCCATTCCTTCGGAGCTACGAAACGTCCCTCTCCATGGGATGCCGGGTTGCAGTATGTTGTACCAAGCTTTGCCTGCTGCAGCCATGGGGATTTGTTTGTCACAACCTTGGTATATACCATCTTGCTGATGTGGCGGTTGATGGTGTTGTAGGTCAGTGTCGGGGAATCCGCACTCTGTGCCTGGATCTGTCCGTAAGGAACAAGTCCCAGTTTGATCAGCGCCTGGAATCCGTTGCAGATACCAAGTGCCAGTCCGTCACGCTCTGACAGCAGTCTGCCTACTGCCTCTGTCATCTTTGCATTCCGGAATGCCGTTGCAAAGAACTTTGCAGATCCTTCCGGTTCATCTCCTGCGGAGAATCCACCCGGGAACATGATGATCTGTGACTGGTTGATTGCCTTGACAAATTCATCGACAGAATCACGGATATCTGTGGCACTCATATTCTTGAATACTTTTACAATGGTGTTGGCACCTGCGCGCTCAAACGCTTTCGCACTGTCGTACTCACAGTTTGTTCCAGGGAATACCGGAATGAATACGGTTGGTTTTGCGACTTTGTTTTTGCATACATAGATGTTCTTTGTATCGTATACGTCACTCTGTACTTTTTCTTTATCCTCGGTCGCGCGGGTTGGGAATACACGCTCGAGTGTTCCCTGCCATGCATCGAGTGCTTCATCCATGGAAAGTTCCATTTCTTTGTATACGAATTTCTGTGCGTCGTTCACTTCTCCGACAACGACTGCGGATGCTTCTTTTATAATAGGAAGAAACTCTTCTTTTACCTCTGCTACGATATTACCAAATCCCGGTGCAAATAAGGTTTCTGCTGTGACATCATCGGCAATTGTTACACCTAATTTGTTACCGAATGCCATCTTGCTGACTGCTGCTGCCAGACCTTTTCCGTCAAGTGCATAGGCACTGCGGATTGCTCCCTTGCCGATCAGCTCATGAATCTTGTCATACAGTTTCATCACCTGCTCATATACCGGCAGATCATACTCGTTCTTTTCGATCGTAAAGAGTACCAGCTTATCTCCTGCTTCTTTCAGTTCCGGTGTGATCACGTCTTTTTCTCTTGCCACATCGACTGCGAAAGAAACCAGTGTCGGAGGCACGTCAATATCGTTAAAGGTTCCGGACATGGAATCTTTTCCACCGATGGATGGCAGGCCGAAACCGATCTGTGCATCAAACGCACCGAGCAGTGCGGCAAACGGCTGGCTCCATCTCTTTGGATCTTCACTCATTCTGCGGAAATACTCCTGGAAGGTGAAGCGTACTTTCTTGTAGTCACCACCGGCGGTCACGATACGGGAAAGGGATTCCAGTACGGCATATACCGATCCGTGGTATGGACTCCAGGAGGATAAGTACGGATCAAATCCGTAGGACATCATGGTTACGGTATCGCATTTTCCTTTCAGAACCGGAAGTTTGGCAACCATGCTCTGTGTCTCGGTCAGCTGATAGCGGCCGCCGTATGGCATGTAGACACTTCCCGCACCGATGGAACCGTCAAACATCTCGACAAGTCCCTTCTGGGAACATACATTAAGATCCGCAAGCATGGCAAGCCATGCTGATTTGTTGTCGTTTTTCTGTAATGCATCTGCAACTTTCGGAAGTTCGATCTTTTTAAAGAAGTTGTCTTCCTCTTTTGGCATCTCGACTTCGACATCTGCTTCCTGATGCGCACCGTTGGTATCGAGGAATGCACGGGAAATATTGACAATGTCTTTTCCTCTCCACTCTAAGATCAGTCTCGGCTCCTCGGTAACAACTGCCACCTCGGTTGCTTCAAGGTTTTCTTCTTTTGCATAAGCAAGGAACTGCTCGACATCCTGCGGAGCGACAACCACTGCCATACGCTCCTGAGACTCGGAGATTGCAATCTCCGTTCCATCCAGACCGGCATATTTCTTCGGTACTTTATCCAGATTCACGCGCAGTCCGTCTGCAAGCTCACCGATGGCTACCGATACACCGCCGGCACCGAAATCGTTACATTTTTTGATAATATGGCTGACTTCTTCTCTGCGGAACAGGCGCTGCAGTTTACGCTCAGTCGGTGCATTACCTTTCTGTACCTCGGCACCACATACAGACGTAGACTGTGTGTTATGTGCCTTGGAAGATCCGGTTGCTCCACCGATACCGTCACGTCCGGTACGTCCGCCCAGAAGGATAATCTTATCTCCCGGATCAGAGGTCAGTCTCTGTACGGCACGTCTCGGTGCGGCACCCATGACAGCACCGATCTCCATACGTTTTGCTACATAATCCGGATGGTAAACTTCTTTGACATATCCGGTTGCCAGTCCGATCTGATTTCCATAAGAGCTGTAACCTCTGGCTGCCTCGCGCACGATCTTCTTCTGTGGCAGCTTACCCTCAATCGTATCTTTTACGGATACGGTTGGATCTGCGGCTCCAGTCACACGCATT
>OGRN01001640.1_pt1 | contig 18646 bp, 11 predicted proteins | sample 1553401 | NCBI WGS metagenome assembly OGRN01 (sample SAMEA2580096, study PRJEB22360) | human gut metagenome | biome: human gut; feature: human-associated habitat; material: faeces | place: Denmark | collected 2008/2010 | reverse complement strand
ACTCCACGACGCCGAAGCGCTCGGGGTCGTCCACGTGGTAGCCGAAGACCGTGGCCCTACCGGACTCTGCGTTCTGCACGGCGCGCGTCAGGTGGCGCGACAGCCCGTTGCCGTAGAAGATGTTGTCGCCGAGCACCAGGGCGCACGGCTCGCCGGCGATGAACTCCTCGCCGATGGTGAACGCCTGCGCCAGGCCGTCCGGCGAGGGCTGCTCGGCGTAGGAGAGGTTCACGCCGTAGCGCGAGCCGTCCCCGAGCAGGCGCTCGAAGTTGGGCAGGTCCGTCGGCGTGGAGATGACCAGGATGTCCCGGATGCCCGCCAGCATGAGGGTGGACAGCGGGTAGTAGATCATGGGCTTGTCGTAGACCGGCAGCAGCTGCTTGGAGGTCACGAGCGTGAGCGGGTACAGGCGCGTGCCGGACCCGCCGGCGAGGATGATGCCTTTCATAGCTGATAAGCCTTCCAAAACATAGTTTTAATTCAACTCCATTCTAAGATGAATGGAGTTGAAAAGCGTGAACTATGTACAAGAACCATGAACCAAATAAGCGCATACACAATTAAATTTACAGAGTGCCCAGGAGACCAGGCATTGTCTGACTTCGTCATTAAACAGTGGCCAATCCGCACTAGGTTGCATACGTACGGATTGGCCCATCAGACAAAGCAAGCTAACGCGTGCTCATTGGGCAATGATAGGGATCACCATTTACATAATAATCGGCCCATGCAGTCCGCAATTTACCCTGCTCCCGCATAAAACGAGCCTTCTTTGCACCAGTTTCATAGCCACGGCTAAACGACTCATAGTGGTAGAGAAGCGCGTCAGCATCGAACACGACCAACTGATCAAGCGAGCGAACCCTCAGGCAGTAATCGACATCATTGAATGCCACTTCAAAGCTCTCATTAAAACCGCCAAGCCGTTCGAATATAGAGCGTTTCGTCATCATACAGGCAGCAGTAACAGCGGAAAGGTCCTGAGAGATTACGGCTCGGCGCATATAGCCAGGATCGTCGCGGTCAATATTATTGAAGACGTGAATGGGGCCGCCCATTTCGTTCTCGCTGTTGCAATAAATCATTAGAACGCCAGCATGCTGAACGGTGTTATCAGGATAAAGAAGCTTTGCGCCAACAGCACCCACATCATCGCGCTGGCAGAAACCAAGCATTGAAGAAAGCCAGTTCGGCTCAATAACTTCAGTATCATTATTCAAGAACAAAAGGTACTCGCCTTTGGTCATACCGACACCGTAGTTATTAATAGCAGAATAATTAAAGGGCCCTTCCCAGGTTACAACTCGAACATTTTCAAAAGCGGCGCAAACGCTGTCGTAATACTCGAACGTCTCTTTTTCGACACTATTATTTTCGATAATAAGGATCTCGTAGTTCGAATAAGATGTTTTGCCTTCAATTGATTCAATACATCTACGGAGAACTTCAACGCTGTCCTTGTTGGGGATAACAATACTTACAAGAGGTTCATCATTAATAGCGTAAGAAACATGATAAAAGCAGGGAGTATCGGTCAGCTCTGCCGAGGCATTTAGTCCGCATCTATCCAAATGCTCTTGCAAGGCACGCCGACCAGCCTCGTCGGCATAGTTTTTGTTGCCAGCGCTCTTAGCAGTGGAAGAATCGCTGATGCGCCAATGGTAGAGAACCTCGCGAACATGGAAAAAGCTATGGGTTCTCTCGGAAAGACGAAGAAGGAAATCATAGTCTTGTGCCCCATCGAAAGCTTTACGAAGCATTAGCTCTTTAACCAGCGTGGAACGAACGCAAAGCAAATGAGTGATGTAATTGTGCACGCGCAGCAGGTCAAGATTGTAATCACATTTGTAGTGAGGATCAACATAATCGCCCGCCTCATTGAGGAAGTCTTCATCGCAATACAAAGCATCCGTATCAAAATGAGCCGAGATCTGTTCTGCATATCTATATAAAGCAAATCGATCAAGGGTGTCATCGTGATCGAAGAACACAATGTAGTCGCCGGAAGCAGCCTCAATACCCGCGTTTGTATTCTCAGCAATTCCCTTGTTTTCAGTTAAGGTAACAACCTTAATTCTTGAATCCGACAGCCTAACAAGCTCGGCAGAAAGTGCGGCATTATTTGGGCTAGCGTTTACAAGAATTAACTCCCAATTTTCATAAACCTGCTCCTCAACCGAATTAACCATATCCCAGAAAAAAGAGACAGGGGTATTAAAGAGGGGGACAATAATGCTGAATTTCACACCTTTTTGAATCATGGGGACATCTTGAGAACGGAGAAAAGAAAGCGAACGCTTCCTCATTCTCGCTAGATGAACATAGGTATCAATATAGGCAGATTTATAGAATGCAGGAGATCTTGAATCCAGCATATATTTAACTGCAGCTGGGTCCAAGGATAGAAAACCGGAACCCTGCAGATCATCCCCAGATGCAACCAAGCAGAATGTTTTATCGCCCTTAGGAATCCTGAGAGTAAAGGACGACTCGTAACGGTAAAAGCCTTGATACTTAATTTGTGAAGGTTTGCCCAAATATACGGGATAGTTTTCGAGGACTTCAGAATCACCATCGGTAACATAGACACGTTTTAAAGAATCGATCTTAGGGGAACATATAACACCCTTGAGAATAATTTCATTCTTCTCGAAGGCCTCAACTGCGACATTACAACGAATATGAATTTTTCCAAAATAAGAATCGGATTCAATATTGCGAAAGCGAGAAGTGGAGGAAGGATTGATTTTGTAATTAAGACGAGAAATCCATTTAATTGCACCGAAGGAAAGAGAGGTATCGAATTTATCCGCTCCGGCTACAGAAATCCTAAGACCCTTACACGATAGGAGCGGCACTGCGATAGCAGCGATTTCGACATCCTGATGATAGTGAAGCGAAAAAGGGACAGACGCCCCTGCGTCAGTCGCCACATTAACAGAAACAAATTCTTTGTCGCTTTGCTTTAGTTTGAACGGGATATATGCCGCGCCAAAACCACGGCATATTCCCCTATAGTAAATTCCCATTATCAGACCATCCCCTAAAACTAAAATGCGCCATTATCCTTACCCACCTGATTAGTATCCTGGTAAAGAAGTTAAATACCAAGGTGAAATCAATTGAAGATATCTACAAGACAATAAAGCGCGCTGAAAGACTAAAGTGTAGCAATGGATACCAAGCGCACAATATATAGGATGCCGGTCAGGACTTCCACCTGAAATAACTTATGAATAAAAGAACCCTTTAATTCAATATTGGGAAAACGAAGAGCCGAGAGAACAAATGGAGCAATCGGTAAAAAGTAACGTCCTTGAACACCCATAACAACATTTTCTGTATCAAAAGTGCAGCAAAGCCACATCGAAAGAATTGCCCCAAATGCCGAGATGAGTGAAGCAGCAATAAAACAGCACCTTACAGGGAGGTTTAGCTCAGGAAAGTCATTCTCGTCTTTAATGCAACAAAAAAAGGCAAGAAACAGATATACGACCATTAAATAAATCGGCATCGCTAGATTGGTCTGCAGCCAACCAAGCTCATAACCAAACATCGTTTCCCAGTAATAATCTAAGCCATTAATCAAAGTTCGTATAAGCATAACGAAGGAAGTAAACGGGTGGCTCAAGATCCCAGCCATGGAATAGAAATGGCCAACTTCAGCCCCTCGTACATCAAATGAAACGGAAGCAGATGCGAAAGAAGCAATAGAGGAAAGGCTGAAGATTCCAATAGAAACAAAAGGCAATAACAGAATCAACGCCTTTGAGATGATCGCTGTTCGTCTATCAGAGAATTTTTTATTCGGTATAAATATAAATAAAAACAAGACAGTGCAGTAAATGGATTTACAGGGCGCAAAGAAAAACGCTAAGATCGCGAATCCAAAAACTTCCCTAAATGAAATCTCATGCTCTCCACATGCGAATGCACGCATAAGAAGCGAAAACACAAGCAAGGATAGGCCAATGATTCCCGCATCATAGGAATAGGAAGAGGCAAGGTGCAACGTCATTGGAAGAAAAGCGATGAATAGGATGATATGCTTGAAATAAGGAGTCAATTTATACGAGACAACCACAAGGATGAAGAAGGCAAAAGCAGAAAATAACCGACCAAGATAGAAGGTCGGAACTGCACCAAAGTTGAAGGCGATACCTGCGGCAAGCCCAATCATCGATGGAAGTTTACAAATAAAATTACAATTGCCAATTGTGAACTCATAGCCGCCCACAATTTTATCAACTGAGCCACTTGCCCAGAGGCTAAAGCATGAAGTCAGGCTACTAAAGGAGTGGTTGCCAATGTTTTTAGAAGACTCCCCAAATAAATCTATTAAGTCATGATCAATAGCTCTAATGGGAAATTCCCCTCCAGCAAAGGATGCCCTTCCCTTAAAGCAGTCTAACAACCAATAGGAAGAGAGATAGTGATACACCTCATCAGGAACACCAAAAGGTGGGAAGAAGGCAGCGAAAAATATAAGAGCAAGCGCAAGCGTGCCAAAAATATATGGAATTTTATACCGGAAATCGGACTTGGTGCAAAACAAATAATAGGTAAGCACGCTATAAATAACAGCCACGATACCGATTAGTAGCGTAATCTTACGTGGATTACTATAGAAATAATAAAAGCAGTAGAGAGAGAAAAATACCCCAAGCAACGCCAGAGAGAAGTATTTATGGCTTTCACGCTTGATTGCTTTCAAAATAGCAGCCTTTCACCTTATAGATCGTTTCTGTCCTGTCCAAGGGCTATCGATTGAACAAGGGAATTGAGACGTTCTTCCTGTTTTGCCAAGCGAAGCGAATTCGAAAAGTCGCGAAGCACAAGTACGAAAATAACAAATAGGAAAACAAAATTCGAAGCACTCATAAATCCAAAACACCGAGAAATAGACTCAGTAAAATCGGGAAATATGGCCATTAAAACAAAGCACAAACAAAAAACTAGCCAAAAAAAGCAGTCAAGCGCCTGCATCTGCGACCTTTTAAGTTTGGAAACAATAAACAGAAGAACAAGAACTGCGAAGAATATCAAGAAAATTCGAAGCGTTACGGACATAAATATCACCTGAACCTCTGCACAAATAAAAGTGAGACGACTACCCTTACCATATACTGCACCGATTTGACGGGATTAAGATAGCTCTCTCCGCCCTGACGCTCACGCATGGACACCTGGACTTCAGAAACTGAATAACCACGCTTAATGAGCAATGCGATTGTTTCGGGTTCCGGATTTAAGCTCTTATCAGAATAAAACTCCTCGAGAACAGGCTTGGAAAACAATCTGAAACCTGATGTTGGATCAACAATACGCTGTCCGCACATCAGTTTAATGAGAAATGAAATCAGTCTCGACCCGGCCATACGCATCGAGGTATCTTTTTTTTCAGTTATGAATCTCGAGCCAATAACGATATCGCTATTGGTTTTATGGGCTTCATCCACCAGAACGGGAAGATATTCAGGTTTATGCTGACCATCTGCATCAAATTGAATTAAATAGTCATAACCGTTATCAACAGCATATCGAACTGCAGTCTGAAAACCGACGGTAAGCCCGCAGTTAATTGGCATAGTAATGACTTTGCAGTTTAATCTTTGTAGAATAGATCCAGTACCATCAGTCGAACCATCATTAATTACAACAAAGTCGTACTGAGGCGCTTTCGAACGCAATTCAGCAATCGTGCCTTCAATACACTCCTCTTCGTTATAAGCGGGAATTGCAATAAGAACCTTGCAACCAGTAGAAGCCATCATCATTCCTTAAATGAAACTAATCAGAGCCAAACATATTGTAGAGAGTCGTCAGAAACTAATATCATATAAAAGATGCGGTCTTTCATATCCATAATAATTGAATATTGAGCACCCGCCCTTAGCGATTCGCGTTCATGGCGTTTTCCGCCTGCTGTGCGGTTTTCGAGAATGAGAAATCGCTAACAGCTCGTTCCCGAACATTTTTGGATTGAGTTTTGAGCAGTTCGCGATTTGAATCTAAATATTTAAGACACTCTACAATCTCAGCGGCATCTCCAGATTCCATTATTGATCCGTAACCATCATCCAAAATTAGCTCGGACGCACCGCCAACATCTGTTGTCAAAGAGGGACATCCGCATGCAGACGCCTCAAGGAGCGTAGTGCAAAAACCCTCAGAACGAGATGGCAAGCACAGTAAATCAGAGTCCAAGAAAAGTGCAGCCATGTCATTTCGATTCAGCCTACCGACATAAATGAAATTGGAAGAACAAGCCTTCTCGACTTCAGCTTTCATTGGCCCATCACCAGCAATAATGAAAACAACATTCTGCTCGGTGAGTTCCTCATTTGAAGAAGCTTCGATAATCTGAGCGATGCCCTTTTCTGGAATCAATCGACCTGCAACAGCTACCAAAAGACAATCAGACGTCAATTGAAACTCTTCTCTAAAACTTCTACCGGAACTCGAAGATGAAAATGCGGTAGCATCAATTGAGTTTGAGATTACGCCTTTGGCTTCAATATCAAAATTACGAAGCCATTCACAGCTTTTTTCCGAGATTCCATAGTAATCAGGAGAAAACTTCTTACCGATAAATGTAATAAGATGTTCGTAGGCTTTAGCGGCCAAATTTAATATAGGACTACCAAAGCTCAGATAGGCAGACCCGTGATCAAGCACAACAGGCTTGATCCTCCTAGACTTGGAATATATTAAGCCAACAATGGACAGGAAGTAAAAGCGCGTATTGATTAGAACGCCATCAATCTCGGTATTGTCCAGCTTTTTCTTAAGTAGGCTATGGGACTTAATAAATGAATTTAAACAAAACCTTCCGCCCAAAAAGGATATACAAGGGAGTCGAACTACAGTGACGCCGTGTTCATCGACGCTCGAATCCGAAAGACCAGGCAATTTGTTGGTCACAATTAAGACCTTATTACCCTCAGCGCACAATTCATGCGCGAGGTTTTCAGTAAATATCTCAACTCCTCCCAAGTGAGGGAGGTAACAGGCGCTAAAAATCAAATAATTACTGTGCACTTACTTTACTTCTCCGTTGTTATCGAATTTCCTGCTAGTCGTTTTATCGTATTTGCAAGAGATATACAAAGCGCAATTGACCCGATGATAAAGGAAATGATTATTGCTAGACTTACGCCATTGGGTCCATATAAAGATACAAACCAAATAGTAAGTGGTCCAACGATCAGCAGTGGAATCAAATTACAAATCAGACTTGCCCTCATGTTCCTAAAAACAATCGACAAGTCTGTTAGATAGCCAATCAACGCGGTGGACACCGCACTTACTAGAGCCAAATACAGCAAGTCTGTATAGCCGCTAATTGAAGAGCCAAACACCGTACGCAGAAACCAGTCTCCAAAAAGGTAGGAAAAAACAAGGCTTACTCCTGTAATAAACAGGAAGCAGGCAACACTTACTACAAACGATTTCCGTATCTTTTTATAATCACCGTTATGCAGATATGCCGCATAATCACCCAAGAGTGGAGCGTACACAAATGAAGCTCCCGCTTGCACGATAACGGCTGGGGTACAAACGGACGCATAGATCCCCAATATTTCAGAACCAGACACATAGTCGAGAAGTTGTCTAGATACAGTTGTTACAGCGGAACAACAGACAACGCCAATGGCCGACGGCAAACACTCAACAAATAAGTTACGCCAACGAGAGGCAGAAATTGCAAAATGAAATGCGCCAGCATTGCAAACAGAAAAGGCACCGTACCAATCCAACAATAGAATTGGGACGTTAACCAGAATCATCAACAGAAATGAAATATTTAGACTCTTCAAAAAAGCAAAGCCTAAAGTAAATGCAGCGAGCGATAAAACGCCGCGCACAAACATCGAAATCCCACAGAGATCCATTCTGCGGGATTTTTGATCAATTCCGTGCAGCACATCAATAAAAACTTCGAATGATTTATAAATACAGTAAAGAAAAACCGAGAAAGCTGTAGAAAGGCTACATGTAGAGACGGCATATAAGAGGACAAAAGCAAGTCCCATTGCCATAGAAATCAATCTAAAGCAGATGTACTCAGAAGCTGAATACTCGCAAGTCAAATCTGATACTTGATAAGAACGAATTTTAAACAAGCCCACTTGAGCATATATATTTGCAATGGACATGCAGATTGCCAATACGCCAGCATCGCTATATCCATTCGATAGCCTTGCGGCAAATACGGTAATCAACCACTGACATCCAAGAAACACCATGGAGCCAAAAGCGTTCCACATAATGTTTTCGCGTGTCGTAAGATCTTTTGTTTTGAAATTATTGAAAAGCATCGACATCTATAAGAACAGCCATTTCATCTGAAAGAACACAGGGGCGTACGAGCAGTATCGGGAATACGAATGCACGCAAGCTCACATGTCTATTTGATCAGGACGACAGATTGCCTGACCTCTCCCTTATTAGCGTTATTAAAACATGGACCAATTAGATTACCGGGCAATATCTGATGCCACATTTTGTTCTCATAAGGAGTATCACCCCAGAAAAAGCCAATATGGCAATCAATTGAACCATCAGTCTTAAAGAAAATGATATCCCCCTTTTGAGCGTACCCGCTATTAAGCATATCTTGGACAGTTCGGAACTCATACATTTTGCAACCGGAGTCGCAGGCATACCCATACCATCGCCAAGCGTTAATGTAGCCGCCACCGCCAGGGCCACCAGCCCATGGTGAATGGGAATTATTCCAACCTATCGCAGAGACATTTCCACCGACAGCAGCGTAAGCATGAGCAACAAAGCCCGTGCAATTCATGCCAGTAAAACCATCCCATCTTGGGCTTCCGTTGGGGTAAAGACAGGTGTCGTATGAAAAGCCACTCGAATACCTGGTTCCCAAATAATAAGAGTCATACTGATGAGACATGAGCCACGTCACCAAACTAATCCTGCTGACGCCAAGCACAGTGGAACTGCCGATGGGGTTGTAGTAAACCTGAGTTGATTTGGTGTGTAACGAACCGTCTGGATAAGTCACATCACAGTACAGGTCATAATAACCTGGATTCAACCCAAGTTCAGACGGATTGAAATACGCATTGTTTTCGGTAGAGCCGTTTTTCAGTACTCCCCAACTGCTCCAATCAGGTTTAGCCCAAACGAATTTAAATTGAAATTGTCCGGATTTCTCTGCATCAAGGGTGCCCAGATCTGCGCGTACACCCCATGAAAGATTGCCGTCAGTCGAAACTGCAGCGACCCCAGAAAAACCCCAAACACCAATATGCACGCTACGGGAAGTCACCTTTCCGTCTGATCCGCTTACATCGCAATATAAGTCATATTCGCCAGGGCTATCGGGTGTCCAAGAGAGAATAGGGCTCGTTCCGCTCTGAGCTACGCCCCATTTTGACCAGTTATTTTTACTCCAAACAAATTTATACGACAGAAAGCCTGTAACTCCATCGCAATTTGCTTGAATCGATACTTCATCACCAGGCTTAACTAAGGAATGAGAAGAAGACAGCGAAGCATAAGTCCATTGCTCAGGTGTGAAATAACAATTCTTGCTACACGTAAGAGTTTGACCAGTATTCGTATCAACAACATCGACGAAGATAGAAACATCGCCCGTATGCTTCACCGACCACTCAAGAGAGGACATTCCCTCTCCAGAATCGATAACGCCCCAGTCTTTCCAAGCATTTTTCATCCACACGTATTTATAAATCAGTCCCTGACTCTTACGAATCTTCAGGTTAGGGGTAATCACTATTGAATCACCAGCGGATGCGGTGCCATTAGATTCGATAGTTATCGAGTCGAAATTCTCCAGATTATGCTCAACGTGCACCGGGAACTTGCGGGTGGTCACCCTGCCGGTCGAGTCGACGGCGTCAACCCAGATGTTCACGTCGCCGGCGACCTCGGGGACCCAGGAGCACGAGGCGGACGAGCCGCCCTTGCGGATCGTGCCCCAGCGGGCCCAGCCGCCCTGCTCCCAGACGAACTTGTAGCCGAGGGAGCCAGAGTTGCCGGATACGGACAGGCCGAGCTTGCACTCGTCGCCGAGGAGGGGCGCGCCGCCGTCGGACGCCTCTGCGGAGAGGCCGTCGAGGGAGAAGTCCTCGGCTATGTTGACCGACAGCGTCTCAGTCGCAGACAAGCCACCGACCATGACATCGACATAGATCTCGTACTTGCCCGAGGAAGACGGCTTCCAGGTGCAGGACGTCGCGGCTGAGGCAGCCTGCGCCGTCCCCCACTTGGACCAGGAGTCCTTCTGCCAGACGAACTTGAGCTCAGCCCCCGGCGCCGCGGCGGCATGGATGCCGACGCCCATGCCGGGCGCCCACTGCATGTCCGTCCCCCCATCGACCGAGACGCGGCAAGCGTCAACGTGCACCGGGAACTTGCGGGTGGTCACCCTGCCGGTCGAGTCGACGGCGTCAACCCAGATGTTCACGTCGCCGGCGACCTCGGGGACCCAGGAGCACGAGGCGGACGAGCCGCCCTTGCGGATCGTGCCCCAGCGGGCCCAGCCGCCCTGCTCCCAGACGAACTTGTAGCCGAGGGAGCCAGAGTTGCCGGACACGGACAGGCCGAGCTTGCACTCGTCGCCGAGGAGGGGCGCGCCGCCGTCTGACGCCTCGGCGGAGAGGCCGTCGAGGGAGAAGTCCTCGGCTGGTCGCACGACCTCTTTTGTTAGCATTTCATTCGAAGACGAAGAATCGTAGTCGGCCGCAAACGAATAAGATGCCATGAATGGCAAAACCAACAAAGATAGAAATAGAGCAGCAACGAACTTTCGATATACGACCTTCATCAATATCCTCCGCCTTTGCCAAGATCACCCGATTAGCAGCATCATATAAATCGAATTTTAAGAAATGGCTGCAGCCTAAATCAAACGATCAATGAGTTTTGCAATTCTCTGGCCATAACCGTCACCAGGAACAGCCCACAGTCCATTAAGATCTTCCAAGCACGGTGAAACCCCAAGAAGCCCCCTATCGACAAGAACCTGATAACGAGGGTCAACACACGTGTTAGTCAGCGATGCGGTGGTCGCATAGCCCTTTAAATGCTGCGTTTGAGCAAGAAGCCCCTGATAAACGTTATCAAAGCTTGCGCCCTTGACCTGTGAGCCGGTAGCTCCTAAGCCGGCAAAATTGCATTGATCAACAGAAACCGAGCCTCCGAACTGAAGCCAGCCGGTCTCCAACATAGCTTGGGCAAACACAACCTCAGGTCGGACTCCCTCCGAAGAAGCTGCGCTGACAACCTGATCGCAAAACTCGAAAATATTCGAAGCACCTCTTTGTGAATAGGCCTGCGATGGATATACATGTCCCGTGGAAGTAAACAGTTTAGCCATCGACTCAGCAGATATGACCGATTTCCCCATAATTGGAGTGCCTTCCACCGTGACCTTGCGGGTCATGTGCTTCTGGCCGGAGCCATCGATCACGTCGAGGTAGACGGTGTAGTCGCCCGGCTCGGTCGGGGTCCACTCGCAGGAGGAGGAGGCGGAGGGCTGCTGGGCGACGCCCCATTTGGCCCAGCCGCCCTTCTCCCAGACGAACTTGTACTTGAGGCCGGAGGCGTCGCCGGACACCTTGGCCTGGAGCTTGACCGGCTTGCCGCAGCGGGCGTCGCCCGAGACGTCGAGCGACTCGAGGGACCAATTGACAATCTTATATTCAGAAGTGCTCGTTATATAGCCATTAGAGTCAATGGCGTCGGCGTAAATCTCATAATCACCGGCTTGCGGTAAAGTCCAAGAAACCGACGGTTTCGTCAAGTTTTGTCCGATAATACCCCAGTTATCGTCAGACCAATCCATTCCAGACTTATGCCAAACGAACTTATATTTAAGTCCATCGGTTTTACCGACCACATTCACACCGATATTAATAGACGTACCGGCCCGTCCCATATCTTCAGAGAACGAAATACCGTCAATAGAATAAGGATGCGGGAATTGAGCAATGATAGCGGCAGCGTCGGCCTCTCCAAGACGACGGCAGCCATCATCCGAAAAATAGTTGGCTACATCACCGTAATTCGAGATAAAGCCATGTTCGATAAGAATGCCGGGGATTCCCTGCTCGCGAGCGCAACGGATAACGGCGAACTCGTCGCCAACTGCCATTTGAAATACGCCGCGATATGTTAATCCCATAGCAGCAAGGTTGTTCATGACCTTCTTGGCAAGTTCAACCGAAACTTGTGTGTAGTCGGCGCCATTTGCGGTAGGAGCATAAACTTCTGCGCCGTGAGCTCCAGAAGACCCAGAGTTGATATGGAAGCTGACAAAGGCCTGTGCTCCCTGATCGATGCAGCGCTGTACGCGATAAAGGTAATCATTGCTGGGATAATAGCCGGACTGCTCGCGCGCAAGAACGACCTTGAAGCCGTAGGCTTCAAGTTTATTTTTGCACGCTGCCACAATCTTCCAGGTAAGGTCGGCTTCACTCTTGCCATTTCCCTGCGCGCCGGAATCAACTCCGCCGTGACCGGCATCAAGTGCAATCACCCCAACATTGCGCGCGGAGCGCTCAGCGTAGGTAGATATGCCATCAGGCGAATCAGCGCATTCCAATGCCTGCTGAATCGACTGGGCCTCAACGGCATTACCATCGCCGTCCGCATAGTAAACAGAAATGCCCTCGGAGCTCGCGGAGCTATCAACGACAGTAAACGAATAATCCCTGTCAGAAAGATCCACTACATGTTCAGTGCCATCACCCTGCAAAACGTAGGTTATCGAAGTCATAAAGTAAGTATTGGATTTCAACGTCGAGCCAAATACAAAAGCAGCCGAATTACCAGCCGTTTGATATGTATCAACGGTTCCCCTAACACCATCGGCGCTTATATAGTTAAGCGTTGCGGAAGCAAGGGCATCGCCATCATCAGGAGTAGCAAAGGCGACAACCTGGTCAGTCCCACCGGGAAGGTTCGGGTAAGCCAGGTAAACATATTGAAAAGACGAATCACTCGGTTCAACCTGCCGCTCATCCACAGAAGCATCTGCGCGGAAATCCTCCTCAGTCGAATCGTCTACGTCCGTTGATGGCGATTGATTGGCAGCTGCGTCGCCACCGGCGGAGTCCTCGACACGCGAGGCAACGCCACCACCCGCGAGAACGACATCTGACGCAACATCCATAGACTGCACGCCATTCGCAGCATAAGCAGCATTTACAGGACTCATCAAGGATGAAATGGCCAAAAGACCGGCAAGAGAAAAAGCTGTTGAGACACGTAATGCCTTTTTCATATCGAATCCCCTCACAAATATACATTTCTAACGGTAGATTATCTTACAACCCCACACGCATCGGAAGTCCGGTTATCCAAAGCGCGGAGATTGCTCACTCGAGCATCCCGTTCGACGGGCGCTTCTCAAGCAGCAACCGGATCTAGAGCGAAATGGTTCGCTCTCGGTACCCAGCTCTCAAACACACAAGCATGAATCGCCACACCAAAATCACCGAAAGTGCCAAGAGACGTTATCAGGGCTGGTGGAAATAAGCCCCGATTAATTAGCAGCCGCCAAACTCGATGATGTTAGCGCCGGGCGATTTTAGCCACTAATGGTCAAACGATTTTGACCAATCCCGGTCACCGAATAATGGCCACCGCGCCTCCCCGCCGCCACTACGCTGGTGGTGCCAACACGCCGGCGTTAGGAGGACCATTGAGGTGAACGAGAGACACGATGACCTAAAGGTGATTATAGACGTGGCGCTCCGGGAAATGGCCGCGGAGGGGGCGACGGGTTCGGCCCATCGGCAGTTTAGTCCCCGCTGCAAATGGACCATTTCTGCTTGTTGCATTCTATTTTTCCTTCTTTTTTAAGCACTAGACTATACGTACGCCAGTCCTCATCCGTAATACCGAGTTCGTTTTTTATTTTTCGCTTTGCATTAATGCCATCGCTAATTGCTGAGAGGATTTTCTCTTCGATGTCAACCGTTTTTCCAGGTCCCTTTTGTATGGTATTAATCGCCAAGACCAATGAATTAAGCCTAATGACGCCTCGCGCTGTCAAATCAAATTCCTTACCATCGGATGTAACGGTTCCATCCTCAAAAATAAACACAAAACGCTCTAATGTGTCGGTTTTAAATGCAAAACGACCATGCGCGAGAGCATTTCTTATGTGATAAAACAAACTCATGTATTTGCTCGTATTGCCCTTCGAATTAACTTTCACAAACGCCATGCGCTGATCATCAACATTTTCGTAAAAATACTCGTCTAAGTTTAGCTTTTTGCAGGTGCCCTCTAATTCTTTCTTGCTTCTTACCGCAAGCATCACATCGACATCCCTGCGACTAAATATAGCTTGATTTAGAGAAGTCTTTAAGCTTCGAATCCCTACCCAAGGGGCGGGCGCCCATTTATCAATCTTATTATTTTTACGATTACTCTGACCAGGGCAGGGAGACTCAATCAGGAAAAAATGAACTATACGCATCCAATTAGAGTCTTCCAGAACCTGTTGCGGCAGGGGCTCGTTTAGCCATGAAGTTCGAAGTATTGCCATGTCTACCTCCAGCTACAGCTTTGTAATCAACATCACAATGCATTTCTCGACATTAGCAAAAATACTCCCGTACGAGAGGCTTCTTAAGAGTCTCAAGCATTTCAATCTGTCGTTTCATGTCAAATCGCATCTTTATATTCCTATCGTAAGTTATATCGAGATTAATCGGTTAATATAAACTTGTATAAGCTTATCGCGGAATATTGTTTATTTCGACCTGCTAAATCCAACATATCGAGACAGCCAATTACCGCAGGATAGAAAGTTGTTAGACCTGTAAAAAGTCATCGGTTCGTTCTAACAGGCATGCTGAATGACCCGTAATCCACAGCCCGAGGGAAATCGACCCCAACATGGTAAAGTAGTCGCAACAGGCAACCATGGAGGAACAATGCTAAGCATTCACTACGGCGACAGAGACGATGTGATTTATGACACGTCGACATTCTTTGATTACAGTTATTCTCCCTCTTGGCTGCAAAATCCCCTGTCACAGCGCATTATCAAATCTGTTGATAATGGCACTGTTCTTGGCGCAAGCGCAATTGATACCAAGGTGCTTGGCGTCATTCCGCCAGAGAAACTATCAACGGGCACCAAAACACTTCTACTGATGCTCTTTATGCCTCAAAACCTCTACAACGCCTCAACCTGCGGAGATAATTGCGCCTATTGGATCTTGCGCATCGCCTCCAAACATGACATCACTATCAACCTCTACCATATGATGGATTTTGGCAAAGCGCGTTTTACAGCCCGTGTTATCAATTCCGGACAGATTGTTCATACCATGGATGAGCTAGTCCTTATCTCGGCAAAATGTCTGAGGGAGGCTCGATCATGAGAGGGGAATACCAGCTGACCGTAAGGACCAATAAAGTTCAGGTCAAACTCACCATTCGCCGAAACCTCACCATCATCCAAGGCAAAAGCGCAACAGGCAAAACCACCCTGCTGGACAGCCTCCGTGCATACGAAAATCTAGGAGTCCAAAGCGGGATAACCGTTAATTGCGCAGCCCCCTGCCGCGTCATCGGCGGCATCGACTGGGAAGCACAACTCAGCCGCACCGATAACAGCATCGTGTTTGTGGACGATACGCAAAAATTCGTAAGGAGCCATGCATTCCAGCATGCAGCTCGACACAGTTCCAACTACTACGTCATCGTTGCGAGGGACGAATTGCCCCAGCTCCCCTATAGCGTGGATGAGATCTATGGCCTCAAAAACACCAACAGGGCAACAACAAAATATCCTGTCTACACACGCACGTACACTTCTACCTACCGCATTTACGGAGACGAGCTCTACGATGGAGATCGGCCAGAAGAAGTCATCGTCGAAGACAGCAATGCCGGCTATGAGTTCTTTAAAGTCCTATGCGCAAAAAGTAAAATTCGCTGCGTAAGTGCCGGTGGCAAATCAAACATATACGAAACCGCTCTGAGCTCCCCAGCCCAAAAATTGCTCGTAATTGCAGATGGGGCCGCTTTTGGGCCCGAGATGCCCTATGTCTATTCGCTCAGGAGATTTAAGGAGATCGAGCTCTTTTTACCGGAATCGTTTGAATGGCTTGTGCTGAGATCGGGACTCTTCAACGATGTCGAAACGCAAGACATGCTCCTTCATCCTGCCGATTTCATCGACTGCGAGAAGTTCTTCAGTTGGGAACAGTTCTTTACTAAACAGCTTAGGGAACTCACCAGAGACAGCTACCTAGCCTATAGAAAAGAAGCTCTCAATCCCGCCTACCTACAGCAACATGAGCTCAACACGATTGCTGAATCGCTGCCCAAACTCGGAATCGCTTCGCGCTAGATCGAGAAATACTCGCTCTCAGCGGATAAGTTCGGCCCCAACCACGGATCGCCCGTCAAGAAAAACTCCGGCCAGCATTGCATGAACAGTGCTTGCTCGCGCTTCCAGCGACACATCTTTTCCTCGCTGGCCTCTTCCCTGCCGCGCGAGGTGAACTCATAGTGGTACAGCTCGGCATAGGGCGTAAAGATGGTGCGGTAGCCCGCCTCCCATACGCGCAGGCAAAAGTCAGCGTCGTTAAAACCGACGGCGAATTTCTCGTTGTAGCCTCCGACCTGCTCAAATACGTCGCGTCGCACCATCTGGCAGGCGCCCGTTACGGCGCTAAAGTTGCCCGGGCGCACAGCGCGGGCAAGATAGCCCTCGCGCTTTGCTGAGAAGTCCTGGTTGGCATGGGCAAGTGCGCCACGCACGCCAACCAAAATGCCGGCATGTTGCACCAGATGATCGGCAAAGTAGAGTTTGGCGCCCACCACGCCCGCCTCGGGACGCTGCAGATAGCCCATCATCTCTTCGATAAAATCGGGGCTTATGACCTCGGTATCGTTGTTCAGCAGCAGAAGATAATCACCCTTGGCATGCTCCACGCCAAAGTCGATGATCTGGGAGTAATTGAACTCGCCCGGCCAGTACACAACGCGCGCGGTGCCCTTGCCTTCGGATGCCGCAGCCACGCGCTCTGGCAGGGTTTCGTAATACGCAAACGTATCCGGGGCTTCGCTGTTGTTCTCCACCAAAACGATCTCGTAATTGTCATACGTTGCCTTCTGGGCAATCGACATCACACAGGCATCGAGCGTCTCAATGTGGTCCTTGGTAGGAATCACAATGCTCACCAGCGGCGCAGGCTCCGGCAGCGCATAGCGCATGCGGTAGACAAACGGCGTCTCGGTCTCCTCGACCGTTCCGCATATTCCCAGCGAATCAAAGTGGCGCTGCAGCGCAAGACGACCGGCCTCGATGGCATAGGGCTTGCTATCGGCAGAACCGTCGGCGGTCGATCCCGGATGAACGCGCCAGTGATACAGCATGTGCGCAACATGCTCAAACCGCGCGGCGGCTGCAAGGCAGCGAAGCGTCAGGTCGTAATCCTGGGCGCCCGCGACGTCTTCCGGCGACATGCCAACACGATCAATGAGAGCCTTCTCCACCATCAGGAAATGCGTCACGCAGTTATGGCTATAGAGCAGGTCGACGTTGAGTACGGTCTTAAAGACCGGCTGGCCCCACTCCCCCGTTTTCTGGAACATGTCCTCATCACAGAACAGGACCTGGGGACGCTCGCCCTCGGCCGCCTTGTTCAGCGCGGAAACATACTGGAATAACGCGTCCGGTTCCAGAATGTCATCGTGGTCCAAGAAAGCGATGTAGTCGCCTGTCGCTTGCTCGATACCTGCGTTGGTGTTGACCACAATGCCGCCGTTGCCGGGAAGCTCGATGCGACGGATGCGCTCGTCATTGGCATCCGCCGCAAGATTGGCCACCGCATCCCATTCAGGCGAGGCATCCATAAGGAGCAGTTCCCAGTTGTCATAGCTCTGGGCTAGCACCGAGTCCAGCAGCTCGCGCAGGTAGACCCGATCAGTCTTGTAGCACGGCACCACAATGCTCACGAGCGGCCTATAGGCAAAGGCCGCCGAAGCGACACGCTGGCACGCCATATCGCCCGGCTTTGCGCGATGTTGCTCAAACCAACGTCGATAAGCTGCGTCATCTGCACGCGCATCCTTCATGCGGTTCCAGCTGTCGTCGACCATGCCGTTGTACAGGCGACCGTCCATGGCGCAAAATCCGCTCTGGATCTGCTCCGTGGGGTCGCTCGCAATCGCAACAAAATCTCGTATATCCTGAGGCACCTCTACGCTCAGATACGTTTTATTGACGCGGCATCCGTTGCGCTGCGGCACATCGACCTGCGACTCAAACACATGCACGGTGACATCGATGGCATTCATATGCGTATCGAAGATCAGGAGCTCAGGTGCGCACTGGAGGTCTCCCGCCCAGGTAACCTCATAGCGCCACACCGCGCCGGCGTCGGCTGACAAATAGCGAATGGCATCGATCTCGTAGCGACCGCAACATTCGCCACGCTGCGCATCGCGGATAAGCGCACACAGCGCAGGCTTTGCTTTGTAGTTAATCTTGGATCCCAGCTTGGCCACGCGGCTATCGAGGCGAATGGAGCCCAACCTTTGACCACCGGATGCAAAAACGACATCCATCGACGAGCCATCCAAAAACGGAAGCACCAAGACGGCGAGCTCGCGCTCGTAA
>OGRN01001630.1_pt1 | contig 18704 bp, 22 predicted proteins | sample 1553401 | NCBI WGS metagenome assembly OGRN01 (sample SAMEA2580096, study PRJEB22360) | human gut metagenome | biome: human gut; feature: human-associated habitat; material: faeces | place: Denmark | collected 2008/2010 | reverse complement strand
AGCCACCCACGTATTCGCCGTCGTTCTGGAAGTCCATGGCAAAGATGGGCTTGCCGCCGGTCACGCCACGGACCTCGCGGATGCGGCGCAGCATGTACTCGCGCTGCGCGACGCTGGGGCAGAGGTCAACCGTGGCGCCCTCGCCGACGGGCATGTAGTGGAAGTACCAGGCCCAGCGGCAGCCCTTGGAGATGATGGTGTCAAAGTACTCGTCGGAGCTGACCATCTCGGTGTTGGCGCGGGTGTAGGCCGTGGAGGTACCGAAGAGCAGGCCGTTCTCGCGCATGAGGTCGAAGGCGGCCATGACCTCCTTGTAGGAGCCGTCTCCGCGGCGGCCATCGTTGGAGTCCTCGGTGCCCTCGAGCGAGACACTGAAGACGATGTTGCCCACGCGCTTGACGTCGTCGCAGAACGCCTGGTCAATGAGGGAGGCGTTGGTGAAGATGTTGAAGAGGCAGTCGTTGTGGGCCTCGGCCAGGCGCACGACGTCCTTCTTGCGGACGAGGGGCTCGCCGCCAGTGAGCATGTAGAGGTGGCAGCCCAGCTCGGAGCCCTCGGTCACCAGGCGGTCCATCTCCTCGTAGGTGAGGTTGAGCTTGTTGCCGTAGTCGGCGGCCCAGCAGCCTACGCAGTGCTTGTTGCAGGCGCTCGTCGGGTCAAACAGGATGATCCAGGGCACGTTGCACTGGTACTTCTCGGCGCTGGCAGTGGTGTTGCGCAGGCCACGGAAGGCGGCCTCGTAGGCACCGTTCAGAATGGACGTCTTGAGCACGTGGCGATCGGTGTTGTCGATGACGTCCCAGAGGAACTGCTCCCACTTGGAGCCCGGGTACAGGCCGTTGCGAATGCCGCGAATGGCGCCGGGGGCGGTGTCCTTCAGCAGGTTGCCGGCCATGTCCAGGAGCTTGTCGAGGTTCTTCTCGCGGTCAGGGCCGCTGGCCGCCTTGATGATCTGGTCAAGCGCCAGGCCAAACGCCGCGCGCTCCGCCTTGTGGGCAATCTTGGACTGCATGTGCGTTCCTCTCCAATCACGGGTCCCCCGCCGTCAGGTTCGGTTTTTTGAACCCGTTTCAATAACGGCCCGATGTTATTCCTTATTCCCCTTTTCAGCAATAATTTTTGTCTTCGGGTCAAAAATTCTGACGCAACGCCAAATAGTTGATCTTGTACGACCGCGCTCCGATGGAGCCCGGAGGCGCTCGTGTCCGTGTATGCTTGAACGCACGACGTCAACGAGGGGATTCACATGGGCTTTCGCACCTACACATGCAAGATCGCGCGCAACTGCGGAGGCTGCGAGTGGCTGAGCGTACCCTACCCCATCCAGCTGCGACGCAAGCAGGAGCAGGTCGAATCCCTTCTGGGAGACATGGCCGCCAGCTGCGGCGCACGCATCGACAAGATCTGCGGCGTCGCCGGCGAGCCCCTGGCCTACCGCCACAAGGCCGCCACGCCCTTTGCCCCCGCTGGCCACGGGCGCATCCGCTGCGGCTTCTACGCCGCAGGCACCCACCGCATCATTCCCTGCGAGAAGTGCCTGGTCGAGGACCCCCGCGCCCGCAAGATCCTCAACGGCGTGGCACGCGTTGCCGAGCGCCTGCACATTCCCGCCTATGAGGAGGACCGCGGCATCGGCGTCCTCCGCCACGCGGTGGTGCGCTGCGGCTATGCCACCGACGACGTGCTGCTCACGCTGGTGACCAACGTTCCCGAGCTGCGCGGGCCCGACCGCGTGGTGGCGGCCCTGCGCGAGGAGTGCCCCGTGGTCACGAGCATCGTCCAGAACGTCAACACGCGCAGAACCAACGCCATCCTCGGCAAGCAGAACCGGACCCTATGGGGCACCGGCGTCATGCACGACAAACTGCTTGGCTGCACCTTTGAGATTGGTCCGTCGAGCTTCTACCAGACCAACCCCGAGCAGACCGAGGTCCTCTACCAGCTGGCCCTTGACGCAGCGGACCTCGAGGGTGGCATGAGCGTGCTGGATGCCTACTGCGGAACGGGCACCATCGGAATCTGCGCCGCTGCCGCAAACAGCGGCGTCGAGGTCACGGGCGTCGAGCGCGTGGCCAGCGCCGTCAGGTGCGCCGAGCGAAACGCGCGGGCAAACGGCGTTGCCGAGCGCTGTGACTTTGTTGCCGCCGACGCCACCGAGTGGATGTCTCGCAAGGCCGGCGAGAGGCACTTTGACGTGGTTCTCATGGATCCGCCTCGCGCAGGCAGCACGCCCGAGTTTCTCCACGGAGTGGCTGACCTGGCCCCCGAGCGCGTGGTCTATGTCAGCTGCAACGTCCAGACGCAGGCGCGCGACCTCGAGGTTCTTCTTGGCCGCGGCTACACGCTGCGCAGCGTGACACCCGTGGACATGTTCCCCCACACCAAGCACGTTGAGTGCATGGCCACGCTGCGCCGCGTCCACAAATAGGGGTTACCGTGAGGAAGCTGGGGCTGATTGGCGGAACCGGTCCGGAGTCCACCATCGAGTACTACAAGGGCATCGAGTACGGAGTGCAGAAGGAGTCAGGCCGAAACTTCTTCCCCAACCTGACCATCGAGAGCCTGAGCGTATTCGACGTCCTAGGATTCTGCGCCGAGGAGGACTACGACGGCCTGACGGAATACCTGCTCAAGGGCATTGGCAACCTGGCGGGAGCGGGCGCAGAGTTCGCAGCGCTCACCGGCATCACGCCGCACGTGGTCTTTGACCGACTTGCGGAGGCCTCCCCCATTCCGCTGGTCAGCATGGTCGATGCGGCACGCGACTACGCCAGCGAGCAGGGTTTCAACCGGGTTTGCCTCCTTGGCACGCTCCCCACCATGAGCGGCTCGTTCTTCCAGGACTCCTTTGCCACTCGAGGCATCGAGGTCGTCACTCCGACCGAGGACGAGCAGCGCTTCATCGGTTCGAAGATCGAGTCCGAGCTCGAGCTGGGCATCGTTGACGCCAGCACGCAGCGCGAGTTCCGCAGAATTGCCGAGCGCATCATCCGCGAGGAGGGTGCGCAGACCGTGGTGCTCGGCTGCACCGAGCTCCCCCTCATCTTTGAGGGTGTTGAGCTGGCTGTTCCCTACATCGACGTGATGCAGGTCCACATCCGCACGCTCGTGGACATGATTCTGCCCGACTAGGCCCAGCGCCAGTCGCCGAGGCTTAATCTGCAAGCCCTCAGTACGCCAAGCATAGCCGGGGTCCCTCAAACGACGCATAGAACTCGCCTTAGTGTGAGTGCTGGAGCAAAACCTGCACCAAACCCTGCTTAGTGCGAGTGGTCTTTTGGAACCCCGGTAAGGCGGTCGTTCGTTTTATGCAAAAGCACAAGGTGCCAACAGGCATTTCATGCCAAAGATATACATTGCCTTTCTTATATCAACGCCAAGCGCCAAAACAACACTCACACTAAGCGGGGTTTGGCGCACGATTTCCGTTTAGACTCACACTAAGGCGAGTTCTATGCACCAGGGCAAGCGTCCCGCCGACCAGGCCAAAGCACTCTTGCCTTCTGACTCAAACATCGACTCCGAGCTCATAAAGCTCGTGAGGGCGATGTCCTGGCTGTCGGGCCACTCGATGGCCCGGACCCAAAGCAACCAACTTCACCCGTCAGAACGAACCACCAAGGAAAAAGTCTTTCGCTTGGATGATTTTGATGCCTTCCGCATCCGCCTCGTACCTTCCTTGGCGAACGATAACGCACTTCTCGTACGCGTCTCGGATTGAGCGCAACGGTCCAAGCTCCCTCTCCCGCGTCTTGTCCGCCATCATCTCATCCGTAACCTGAAGGTAAACGGTTCTCCCATCCCTTACCACAACAAAGTCGACCTCTTTGTCGTAGAGCTTGCCAACGTGAACTTGCCACCCCATATAGAGCAGCTGCAAATAGACCGCGTTCTCAAACAACCGTCCCATATCGGTTGCTCTATATCCACCCAAATAAGACCTGATGCCAAGATCAACGATGTACTCCTTGGGATTTGTTCTTAGTATTGCCTTGCCATGAAGGTCATAGCGATCCGCCTTGTAGTACAGATATGCCTCGTTGAGAGCCCTGACATAGGAGTCAACGGTCTTGTTCGTTGTCTTCGACCCCGCTGACGTCAGCGAGTCAGCTATCCGCTTCATAGAAAGACAGTTTCCGATGTTGTCGCCGAGAAATGCAGCCATCTTCTCAAGAAGCGCGGCGTCCGTCACCTTGCTTTGCCCGAGGTTCCTCTCTCTGTTAAGCACGTCCCTCGTTACCACGGCGTCATAGAGACCTGCGGTGTAGATGGAGTGGGCCTCTTGTGTTAGATCCAAAGAGGCAATCGCGGGCATACCGCCATAAGTTAGATAGCGCTCGAGAATATCATCGAACAGGACAACGCTTCCATCTGGACCTATGGTCGCAGAAGACCCTCCGAACGACAAACCGCAAAACTCAAGGTACTCGCTCAGTGCGAGAGGAAGCATCTTAATCTCAACGTATCGCCCCGACAAATAAGTTGAAAGCTCGCTCGAAAGCAGATACGCATTTGATCCCGTAAGGTAGATATCACAGTCAAAGTCGACCCTCATGGCATTTACGGCAAGCTGCCACCCATCTATGCGTTGGGGTTCGTCAAGAAAGATATACGTTTTGCCATTGGGAGAAAGCCTCTCTTGAAAGTAGGCATACAAGTCCGCTTTGGTTGCAACGGGACACGCCATGCTCTCAAGGTTGAGCGAAGCGAAAGCTCGGCCTTCCACACCTTCTTCCTCGATTTTCTCTCGCACAAGGGTCAGCAGGCTCGATTTGCCGCAACGGCGAACGCCTGTAATCACTTTGATGAGATCCGTATCTCGAAACATGAGCGCACGGTTCAAGTAGGCTGTACGGCTCACAAGACGAGGCTTCGCCATAGCTGCTCCCAAAACTTTAATCAGAACCTATTTTTGGGAGTATAGCATGCCGGTCGGTTCAACAGCCGATACGAGTAATCGACGCAGCGGCCAAGCTTGAGCTGGGCATCGTCGACGCCGGCACGCAGCATGGGCTCCGCAAGGTTCCCGAGTGCGGCGCTTCCAACCGACGGCTTAAGTTACAAGCCCCCGGCACGCCAAACATGGCCAAGACCCCTCAAACGGCGCATAGAACTCGCCTTAGTGTGAGCCCCAGGGCAAAACCCGCGCTAAACCTCGCTTAGTGTGAGTAGTCTTTCGGGGACCCAGCAAGGCGGTCATTTGTTTTATGCAAAACGCAAGGTGCCAACAGGCATTTCGCGCCAAGGATATACATTGCATTTCTTACATCAACGCCAAGTGCCAAAACGGTACTCGCACTAAGCGGGGTTCGGCGCACGATTTCCGCTCCGGCTCACACTAAGGGCAGTTCTATGCGCCGGCAAGCGATAGCACAGCCCAATAATACGGAAGACCGGAAGGAATCGACTCGCCGTCATCCGAGTCCATTTATCTCATTCCCAAGACTGGTGACCTGGAATTGCATCACTTTAATATTATATATTGCCTGCTAATTGAGCAATTCTACTTCCCTCTTTTTCTCTCATTATTTCTCTCATTTCGCTTCAACAATGAGATCAAAGCAGGCACTAGTCGCGATGCAGCGACACCCACTAACACAGAAACCCATTTGACAAACACAATCGGTTGAATAGCCAATTTAACCGATTACTGGGTGTGTCCAGTCCGGACAGCAGACGGTACCGCCTTCTAAACTCAAACATCAACTCCAAGCTCATACAGCTCGTGGGTGGGGCAATGTCCTGGTCGTCAGGCCACTCGATTCCCGATCCGTCGGGAAGCAGACAAACCTTCGAGAAGTACCCGGGGTCCTTAAGTTCCCCGAACCATCCTCCCGTCGCATATGGGGCAACGTCAAACTCTTTGCGCTCGCCAGTGCTGTACGAAAGGAGCAGCTTTAAGTTGTTCTTCGCCTCAACCGATACGATTTTGACCTGCATTGAAATCGCCCCCCTACTGAAGCGGATCGATCCAAACACGTCAATGCAAAGTAATTAGTCCCAACAAAGCTCGGTCCCACTCAGTAGAAACTCTTCAGAACGCTTATGACATTACGCATAAATTGGCTGTCCTCGTTTAGGTGCGCCACCACTCGCACATTCCGGCTATCGAGGTCATAGGCCCGAACCTGCTCGAGCGCAACCCACCCGTAGCGCTCATCGATGTCGGGAAGCTCGAGGTGTAGGGGAAACCCATTGTTCCTCGTAGTAATTGGACAAACCAGAGTCATCGACGTGGAGAGGTTGAAGTAAGAGGAGCTGACTACCAGGCCGGGTCGTCTTCCCGTTGGCTCATGCCCAACTGAGGGGGCAAAGTCAAACTCGACGACATCGCCTTGATTCAGAATCGCCATTACCAGATCTCCTTGCCAGAAGAAGCCCCCGGATCAATAAACTCTGGCTTCGGACCCTCGTGGCCTCTCATCAGGCTTTGCAGCGTCATCGGCTCCTCAACTGGAGTAATGACCAACGTGTTGCCACGCTTTTCGATATTCACTCGCTCCCCAAGGTAGTAATCGTCCTTGCGGAGCTCCTTGGGGATTGCGACCCCCACCGAATTGCCAATACGAGTAATCGATGCAGTGGCCATACCATCCTCCTGACCTCACATAGTCCGTGACAATAATATACCCGTTATAACACGTTATAACGGGTATCGGAGTCGCGCCTCAACGAATAGCGGCCAGGTCGCATGACCTGGCCGCAAAAGACTCGCTGCTCTATACGCTATGCCCGAACGTGGAAGCTCCTCCCAAGCTCCTCCGCGAAGAGGCCCCTCAACCGCTCCGCATCGTCACCAACCACGTCCTTCGGAAGGGCAAGGTACTTGTCCGCGTCACGATAGATCAAGAACATGTCGCGAGTCTCAAAGACCGCCATGATCTGGCTCCACTCAAGCTTCTCCGAGTCGGCATTGCCGGAGATACGGAACTTGAGCCAGTCGTCGCTGATGGAGACGGTCCGCAAGGCCACATCGGTAGCCTCATCGCGATAGCGCCGCGTGGCTTGCTCACAGGCAAAGCAGCACAGCGGCAGCGCAATCAGGCACACGATGTAGCACATCTGCATGACGTTGCTCATCTGAACCCCACCCAGCGTATTGGCGGCGAGAAGAGCCAGCGCCCCCGCAAAAATCAGAACAACAAAGACGCCCTGGCCGCGCTTGCGCATGAACGTGTTGAAGTACTGCGTCTTGCGGAACAAGCTCACGGGAACGTTGAACTGATATGTGTACGTCTGGCTCATCTCGGTCTCCTAGCGGCGCGGGGCCAATCAAACCCTAATACTGGCCGTACTTCGTCTTGACGAACTCCTGCATGGCGGCGACGTTCTCGGCAGAGATGGGCTGGTACTCGTTGCCCGTAGCCAAGATTCTCCAGTAGATCTCGGAAACCATCTCAAGGACGGTCGCAACCTTAAAAGCAGAGTCCATATCGCCACCGATGCAGACGGCGCCATGAGAACGCAGCAGGCACGCGTTGGAGTCCTTGCCTATGGCCTCAATCGCGGCGTCGGCCAGGTCCTGCGTCCCGGGCAGCTGGTACGTCGCGCAGCGGACGGGACCGCCAAGGGCCTGCGCAGCCTCGTCGTGCAGGTCGATGGGAATGTCGCGCCCCATAGACGAGAAGACCGTCGAGAAAATCGGGTGCGTGTGGATGCAGGCCGTGGTCTCGGGACGCGCGTTGAACATGCCCCTGTGAAGCTGAAGCTCGATGGACGGGCGCCTGTCGCCCTCGACGTGATTGCCGTCAAGGTCGAACACCACGATGTCGTCATCTGTCAGCATGTGATAGTTCATGCCGCTCGGGGTGATGTACATCAGCCCCTCCTCACGGTCGCACGCACTGATGTTGCCCCAGGTGGCAACCGTAAGACCGGAGTCAATCATGCGCACGCCCGAGGCGCGCACGAGCTCCTTGTACTCGGCCTTTACCTTTCCTGCCATGCTCGCATCCTTTCAAAAGTCGGGCGGGAGGAACCCAAGTGGCCCCTCCCGCCCAAGGACTAACCAGAGGCCTTGCCTGCGCTACTCGGCGGGAGCAGCCTCGACCTTCTTGATGGTGTGGTTAAGGGCGGAGTTCTCGATGAACTCGTGGATGGCGGCCATGTTCTTGTGAACGAGGACGTAGCAAACCACGTAGAGAACGATGACGGCACCGATAATCACGAAGTTCTGGCTGAGGAACGCCAGGAAGATGAGGGCACCAACGGGCTGGCCGAGGATGACCAGGGAGGTGACCATCGTGGAGCCCTGAAGGTCAACTCCGGTGGAGACGGCAACCTGCGTGAAGGCGTCACCGGTGAGGGTGCACATGTACAGGTTGAGGATCATGAAGATCAGGCCGCCGAGGAAGGACTTCAGGATGTTGCCGTTGGAGCAGGCAACGAACGGCTGGATGATGTACGGGATGGCAACGAGGTCAAGCATGGGCAGGGTCAGGTTGCCAGGCAGGATGAAGGAGATGATGAGCGTGGTGGGCATGAGCAGGATGCCGGTGATGAGCGTGGCAGCCTCGCCGTAGCCGGTGGCGTCGTTGACGGCCAGATACCACTCGCGGTCAGCAGTGCCAGCCGCCTTCATCTTCTTCTTGCCAGCCTCGGTGATGGCAGAGAAGGAGCCGGCGAAGATGCCGGAGACCTTCGGGAAGACGGCCATGACGGCAGCGGTAGCGATGCCGCAGGTCGTGATCTCGCCCCAGGTGGCAAGCTCGCCGAGCTTGTTGAAGTCGCCAACGATGCCGATGAACAGGCCGAGGAAGAGGCCGAGGGTCATGGGCTCGCCGATGAAGCCGAGCTTCTTGCGCAGGGTGTCGGGGTCGATCTGGACCTTGTAGAGACCAAGCTTGTCGAAGAGCAGGTTCAGGGGCACGGCCATGACACCGCAGGTGGCGGTGTGCAGGGAGGCGATGGTGCAGTTGGGGTACTTGTAGTACGTAGACCAACGCTTGGCGATGATCTCGGTGCACAGAAGCGTGTAGAGCTGCTGGACGATCATGCAGACCATGGAGAGCCAGAAGTTGCCGGTCAGGACGAACAGGCAGGCGCCCCAGCAGAAGTAGGAGTAGTTGTTCCAAAGGTCGCCGGCCTGGAAGATCGTCGTGAAGTGAATCAGGTACAGGATGATCTGGAGCGTGATGGCAACCGCGATGTAGATCATGCCGATCTGATACGAGTACGCGATGATTGAGGTCGTCTGCCAACCGAGGTCAACGATGGGCAGGTTGATGCCCATGGAGTTGGTCAGGTTGTCAATGATCGGGGACAGGATGGGGCTGTAGGTGCCAATGACGAGGGAGAAGCCCTCGAGGCCGACGCCTGCAGACAGGGCGGAGAAGAACGCCTTCTTGGGCTTCACTCCCATTGCCAATGCAATGACAAAGATGAAGACCGGCACGAAGACGGCCGCCTTGAACGTCGTAAAGAACGCGTTCAGTGCTTCAAGCATGTCTTACCTCCTTCTTTCGTACTTCTTCTTTCCTTGCTCTTTCCTTCTACTTGCCGGCCTCGTGAAGGCAAGCAAGCGCCTGCTCCATGAACTCGTCCTCGCCAAGGCCCGTGATGAGGCCCATGGCGCTGAACGCAGGGGTGCCGTGGGGGTCGCCGATGGGGCTGGAGTACGCAATGAAGTCGTAGCTGCCGCGCATCAGGTAGCCGTCGAGCTCGGAGGGGTTGCACTCCTCGGCATCGACGTCATAGCCCTCGTCGGCAAACATGTCGACGATCTTGTTGGCGACCATGTGAGAGGTAACGACGCCGGAGCCGCAAACAGACAGAACCTTGATCTTCGTGGACATTTCTCTTTCCTCTCTCCTTTGGGTGGGGCCTCCCCACCCTCTTGACCTGTGTTTTTGCTACTCGACCTCAGGGGCGAGAAGCTCGTAGACCTCGTCAGCGCTCTTGGCCCTCTTGATGGCGGTGAGCAGATTGGCGTTCTGGATGACGCCCATGATCTTCTGGAGCGTCTCGATCTGCTTCTTAGGATCCTTGATGGCCAACATGAACAGAATCTCAGGGTGCAGGGTGATCTCGGGAGACCCCATCTGCAGGAACTCGACCGGGTGAGCCAGGACGGCAACGCCCATGGAGGTCTCGTTCACGTTCTCGCTGGCGCAGTGCGGGATGGCGATGTCAAAGGCAATCGCGGGCAGGCCCGTGGGGTAGACCCTCTCGCGCTCGAGCAGCGCCTCCGGGAAGCTGTCCTTGGCAACGCCAAGGGCGACGAACTCCGCAGACATCTGACGAAGGGCATCCTCCTCGTCGGCAGCATCAAGACCGACCTTAATGAGCTCTTTCCTCAGGAACATCGGGCTTCTTCTCCCCTCTTCTAATCCGGACGGACCATGCGCGATGCGGGCATGACGTCCTCGCCATTAACGACCTCCGAGCTGCCTTGCGGCATCATCACGGGAGAAAGGCCCATGCGCTCGCGAATGCGCGCCAGTCCCTCGACCTGCTCGGATGAAAGCTGCCTGCCACCGCCCAGTTGCCTGACGACGTAGCTGATGTGGGCGTAGTTCTCCAGGACCTCCATGCGCGTGTAGGCCTCGTCCAGCGAGGTGCCCCACGCAAGGGCGCCGTGGTTGGACATGAGCACGGCGGCGTAGTCCTTGCAGAACGGGGCAATGCTGTCGGGCACGTCGTAGGTGCCGGGCTCCGCATAGTGGGCAACACCGATAGCGCCAATCTGGAGCATGGCCTCGGAGAGGATGGACTCGTCCAGGGGAATGCCCGCAATGGCAAAGGAGGTCGCGTAGACCGGATGGGCGTGGACGACGCCCATCACGGACGGATTCTCCTGGTAGACGCGCAGGTGCATCTTGATTTCTGAGCTCGGGGCCCTCGAGCTGCGCTCCACCACGGTTCCGTCGAGCTTCATCCTGACGAGCATGTCCTCGTTCATGAAGCCCTTGGAGACTCCGGTCGGCGTGGCAATGATCTCGTCCTCGGAGACTCGCGCGCTGATGTTGCCGTCGTTGGTGACGACGTAGCCGTGGTCATACAGGCGCCTGCCGTACTCGACGATCTTCGCCCTGATTTCCGACTCGGTGGGAAAACCAGCAAAACCTGCCATCTTTCACCTCCAAAACGGTCGCCGTCTTTTTGACTTTTCTCATTATGCGATTGTTTTTGCCCGTTTGTTTTTGTTTTCTTCGACATTTGCCGAACGGTTCGGGCATATCGGCGAGCGGTTGCTTTTGACTGTTTTTGTTTTGTGAAGACAAAAATCATCTCCACAGTCAAAAAACGGGCTATTGTGTCTATATCGGGGTCATACCCCCACCCGCTTCAACCCTGAGGAGGACGCCGTGATTGCCGCCGTCCGCAAGCAGAAGATCCTCGACGTGGTGCTCGAGAAGAAGAGCGCCACGGTCGTCGAACTCGCAAGGATGTTCAACGTCACCAACGAGACCATCAGACGCGATCTGACCGACCTAGAGAAGCAGGGCAAGCTCAAGAGGTCCTACGGGGGTGCTTTCGTCCAGACCGGCGTTGGCAACTTGGTGGCAACCGACGTACGCGCTGAGGCCTACGTTGATAGCAAGACGGCCATCGCGCAGATCTGTCAGCGCTTCATCCACAACGGCGATGCGATATTCCTCGACAACTCGACCACGGCCTTCTTTGTGGCCAAGGCCATCCAGGGCATGCGCGTTACCGTGCTCACCAACAATCTGATGATCGTCAACCTGCTTGCAAAGAGCAACTCGATTCACCTGGTGTGCACGGGAGGAGACTACATGGCGGAGGAGAAGGCCTTCAGTGGCAACGGTGCCATAAGGATGCTGGAGAACTACTACGTTGACGCGAGCTTCCTCTCGTGCCGTTCCCTCTCGCTCGAGCACGGCGTGACGGACTCAAAGGAGATTTGGACCGCCATGCGCCAGCAGATCATCCGCAGGTCAGCAAAGAACTTCATCATTGCCGACTACACCAAATTTGACCAGACGTCCTATACGCACATTTGCGACTTCGATTCCGTCTATGCGGTTGTCACCGACCGCGAGCTTGACGACAGATGGCGCAGCGCCCTCGCCGAGAAGAACTGCATCCTCATAGACGGCAAGCGCACCTTCGACCGACTGGCTTCCGAGCGCCTCGGTCTTCTGCCGGACGACTAGTAGGCCAGCATAAGGCGAGAAAAACGCGCTCGACCCCAAACGGGACCGGGCGCGTCTCATTGGCGCTGCTGGGAGCTTGCCTACTCCTGGCAGTACTTCACCACGGTATCGACCATACCCTGCTGGGTGTCCTGGGCAAGGATCTCGGCAGAGTGGGCATCGTCGATGAAGATGCCCAGGAAGGCCTGAAGGACGCCCACCTGGTCCTCAGCGTGAGCCATGACGCCAAGATTGATGATGAGCTGGGCGTTGACGTCGCCGGAGCCGGCCATGCCGTCAAACAGGATGGGATGAGTCGGCTTCACGATGGCGATGTAGGGCTTGACGAGGTGCTCGGGGTCAACGTGCGGAAGGGCGACGGAAATCGCGGGGCACGCGAGGCCGGTGGGATAGTTCTTCTCGCGCTCGAGGATGGCGTCAAGCCAGGTGTCCTTAACGTAGCCAGCCTCCGTGAGCTTCGCGCCAAGCTTCTTGAAGAAGTCGAGACGGTCCTCGGCCTCAAAGTCGAGGAAGACGAGCTCGGGCTTGAGCAGGGACGTGTCGATGGTTGCCATGCGGAATTCCTCCAAAAGGTGATGTGAGCCGTTCTTGTCGCGCTTACCTTCGCGACAAGTTTTGTGAGCAGCTAGCTAGCCCTACGCCACAGGTTCGGCGCCGTTGGCGAAGACCTTGATGACGGAGGTGAAGTCCTCGTAGAGGCGCTGGTAGGCTGCCATGGTCATGTCGTGCCAGTAGACGTTGGCGTCGGCGTTCTTGGACTTGAAGTCAGCAATAACCTGCTGGACGGCCTCGCCAGCGTACTTCACGCCGTAGGTGTAGTAGTTGATCTTGCGGATGCCGGCGTCGATGGCCTTGCGGTAGTCGTCGTCGGAGACGCCGGAGCCGCCGTGCATGACCAGGGGCACGTTGCTGCGCTTGCGGATCTCGGTCAGGACGTCGAAGTTGAGGTGCGGCTCGCCCTTGTAGATGCCGTGGACGGTGCCGAAGGAGCAGGCCAGGATGTCGAGGCCGGTCTCCTTAATGAACTCGTCGGCCTGCTCGGGGTCGGTGTAGACGGCCTCGGAGACGTGGTCGTTCTCGTGGCCGACGCCGTTCTCACGGGTACCCATGCTGCCGAGCTCGCACTCAAGGCCGCAGTCAAAGCTGGCGCACATGTCGGCGGCACGCTGGGAGTTCTCGATGTTGATCTCATAGGGCTCCATGGAGCCGTCGTACATGGCGCCGGTGAAGCCCATCTCGAGGGCGCGACGCATGTAGGAGAGGTTCTCGCAGTGGTCGAGGTGCACGCAGACCATGGCGCTGGAGCGCTCGGCCAGGGCAACCATGGTCGGGCCCATGGCGTCGAGCGGCGTAAAGGCGTCGTGGCCCTCGGCGTGGGAGAGGATGACCGGGTAGCCGGTCTCCTCGGCGGCGTCCAGGGCGGCGCGGGTGGCCTCGAGGCTCGGCACGTTGAACGAGGCGATGGCCATGTTCTTCTGCTCGGCGATGGCGCAGATGTCTCGGAGGTTGACGATCATTTGGTTTCCCTTCTTGATACGTTGATTGATGGAGACCCACCCAAGGCGGCGAGAAGCGCCTACTTACGGGACTTCTTTTTCTTGCCGCCCTTGATCTGCTTGTACTCGGTGTTGGTACGGCGCGCCTGGACTCGCAGGGAGTCGGGGTCGACCGCGTTCTCAATCTCTATGAGGCGAGAGGCGAGCTCCTCCCCGTCCTCGTAGACGTCGGTGGAAATCCAGAACCTGCCATGCAGGGCGTTGTGCTTGCCCACGCGGACGTACATCTTGCCGCCGCGGGAGCCGCCCCTGATCTGGAACTCCTTGAGCTCGCTGATCTTGTAGGTCTGCGAGCGCCCGAAGAGCTCGAACGAAATCTCGTCGTCGCCGATGGTCACCGAATGCGAGTAGCAGCGAGCGATGAAGGTGTTCCACGTCTGGTAGAACGCCACGATGGCAAAGATCGCAAAGAGGATGCCCATGCCAAAGAGGTTGGTGTAGGCGTTCCAAGCCAGAAGCACGGTAAGGAAGGCGCAGAAGCCTCCTTCTACCTTCACCTCCATGGTGAAGAACGGCTCCTGATACGTATAGGTCTTCGTCTCCATGGTTGCCCTTCATAAAGATGGGGCCCGCACCATACCTGATACGGACCCCATACGGTTAGTGCTCGTTGATGCCTGAATCCTAAGGCAACGACTTACTCGTTGGACTCAGCGGACTTCTCGGCGGCGTGCATCTCAGCAGCCTCCTTGAGGATGCGCTGACGGTTCCAGATGGCCAGGGCAACGGCGATGACGCCGGTGACGACGAGGCCGATGGGGCCGAGGAAGCTGGCGGCACGGGTGATGACCCAGGTCAGGGGGTTAGCGCCATCGCAGATGGAGGAGATGGCAGCGGCACCGCCCATGTCGAAGTTCACGTTAGCAGCAGCGGAGGTGATGAGCGGAGACAGGTCGGTGGCGATGTAGAAGCCAACAGCCAGGACGATGACGCCGGTGATCAGGCCACGGAAGCCGTTCTCGTGAACGATCGGGGTAACGAGAACCAGCATGTAGGGGATGCAGGCCAGGTCAGCCAGAGGCACGACCTTGTTACCAGGAAGGATGAAGGCCAGGAAAATGGAGACCGGCACGAGAATCAGAGCCATGGTCAGGGTCACGGGGTGACCGGTGCCAACGGCGGAGTCAAGGCCGATGTAGATCTTGCCGCGGTTCTGGAAGTGCTTCTGGATGAAGCTAGAAGCAGCGTCGGAGACGGGCATGAGGCCCTCCATCAGCAGGGCGGCCATCTTCGGGATCAGGACCATGACGGCGCCCATGTAGACGGCCATGGACAGAACGCTCGGGACGGTGGTGCCGTCAGCGGCGGTGCTGGGCAGGAAGCCATAGCCAGCGAGCAGGCCGATGAGCAGGCCGATGATGGAGCCGAGAAGGACGGGCTCACCAAAGACGCCGAACTTCTTCTGCATGGTGCGGACGTTGATGTCGATCTTGTTCAGACCAGGGATCTTGTCGATGATCCAGTTGACCACAGCGGCGATGGGGGCATAGGCGCCAGCGAAGCCGTGAGGGATGGAGACACCGGGAAGGCCCAGGGACTCCTCGACCATGGGGGCGGTGACATCACCAATGATGAGGACGATGACCTCGTTGATGACAGCGGCGGCAATGCCGAAGGCCACGTTGTTGGTCACGATGGCAACCAGGGCGCCGGTGAAGGCGAAGTGCCAGTAGTTCCAGATGTCGACGTCAGCGGTCTGGGTGGTGTTGGTGAGCAGCATGACGATGTTCACGAGCAGGCCCAGCGGGATGATGATGGTGCCGACGATGGAGCCCATGGCGATGGCGGAGGCGGCGGGCCAGCCCACGTCCAGGACAGAGAGCTCGAGGCCAAAGCGCTCGACCATGGCGGTAACGCCGGCAGCGAGGTCGGTGCCCATGAGCTGGTTAATAACAAGGTTCAGGCCAATGAAGCCGATACCGACGGTAAGGCCGGCCTTCAGGCTCTTGCCAAAGCCGGCTCCGAAGAGCACGCCGAGGATCGTAAGAACGATCGGCATGACGACGGAGACGCCAAGGCTAGAAACGCCCGAGAAAAAGGCAACAATTGCGTCCATTGATTCTCACTCTCGAAAGGTTGGCGCTTCAGGGAACGCCAACAGCGATTGGTTTGCCGAGCAGGCAGAAGCTACTTGGAGATGATCTCCACGATCTTCTTCTCTGCGTCAGCACGACCCATGCCAGTCAGGAACGGCAGGCCGCTCACGAACTCGCACTTGAGGTCCGCAGGCGGAACCGTGGTGGCAACGAGCAGGTCAGCGTCAGCGCACTGGGACGGAGCCTCAGCGATGGCGCACTGCACGACGTGGTAGGTACCAGTCAGGCCGTTGGAATCAAGGAGGTCCTTGATCTTGCCGTTAACGGCGGTGGAGGTAGCAACGCCAGAGCCACAAGCAACGACGATCTTCTTCACTTTCTTCTCTCCCTTCAAAACCTTCCGAACTTACAAGAACACCTTAGCCCTCTTAGGCCCTCCAAGCCTCCCGGACGCGCACGCCCAGACGAGAACCAAGGCCGGCCTTCGTCTACTCGCCGATGACGATGACCTTGACCTTGCGGTTACGCTCGCGGGTGCGATCGTAATCAACAAAGAAAATGCTGGCCAGGCCGTTCATCTCGAGGTGGCCATCGGCAACCTCGAAGGTCTGGTTGGAGCCGATGAGGGTGGAGCGCAGGTGGGCGTCGCCGTTCCAGAGCATGCGACGGTCCATGTTGGGCAGGTACTGCTCGGGGTTGGGCCAGGACTCGACCTCCTCGAAGTGATCCAGACCCGGGTAGCGGTAGGTGCTCCAGTCGTGCTGCTCGGGGAAGATCTTCTCGAGGCCGTCAGAGAGGTCGGCCTGCAGGAAGGTGTCGCCGGTGGGAGTATGGTCGTGGTCGTACTCCTCAGAGAAGACCGCGCAGGTGGTGTGGCAGGAGATGACGGTGACGATGCCCTCCTTGATGCCACTGGCCTTCACGATGTTCTCGACGCCCTCGGTGACGTCCAGGTAGGTAGGCTTGCCCTCGAGGGTGCTGACCTTGATAACGTCCTTGTAGACTGCCATCTGCTAGTCCTCCTTGCAGAAGTCGGTGCGGGCGCGATCCAGGGCCTCGAACATCTCGTCCAGCGTGGCGAAGGGGTCCTCGGCGGCGACGATGCCGGAGGTGCCGCCCGTGCCGTCGGCGCCGTACTTGATGGCGTCGTAGACGTTGGCGCCGCTGTGGATGCCGGCGGCCTGCAGGACCTGGGTCTCGGGGGAGACGGCCTTGACGGCCTCGGTGGAGCCGCGCATGTAGTCCTCGCCGGCGACCTGGCCGGTGCCGATGAGGCTGGTGAGCTCGCAGACCATCACGTCGGGGTGAAGCTCGGCGATGGCCTTGCCCTCTTCGACGGAGTCAGCGCAGACGACGGTCAGGATGCCGACCTCGTTGGCGCGGGCGATGGTGGCGGCCAGCTCGTGAACGGTCATGGGGTTCTCGGCGTGGTTGAGGAAGGTGGCCTTGACGCCGGCGGCGGCCAGAGCCTCGGGCAGGACGTGGCCCATGCCACGGCCCGGCTTCAGGCTCTCCATGAACTGCGCGCAGGGAACGAGGTGCGGGCAGTCGGCGATGATCTTGGGAAGGTCAATGAGCTGCGCGGTGAAGAGGCAGTCAAAGTCGTACTTCTCGCAGAGCTCGTCCGTCTTCTTGGCAAGCTTGTAGATCTCCTCGCCATACAGGTAGGACTTGGGGTTGACGACAAAGAACGGCTTCCTGAGCTTGAACTTCTCCATGCACTGCTCCTCGATATCCGCTGGTACATACAAGTGAAGCGTTTTACTGTCCGCTTACGATTGGTTGTACCCCTCAAAGTGAACAAGTACTTGTATACACGAGAAAGGACGTCTTAGTGAATTAAATGCGATGGAGTTCCGCGAGCGGTCGTGATAATGCCGCAAACGGCAGTACTCAAAAAGAGCACTTACAAATCAATGTAGTTTGTGCTAACGGCTACCGAGGCTGCTTAACGATACCGGTCACAACCCGTCCGGGCGGAAACCACGTGGTGCTCCATTCGATAAAGGTCCCGTCCTCAAGGCAGATGTTCTGCTCAAGGACCAGCACCGCAGAGTCCTCGTCGCAATCGAGGAGAGTCGCGTGCTCCTTGCCGGCAATCCTTGCGGTGTAGCGCATGTAAGAGCAGTCGATCTTTCTGCCCGAGCAGTTTTGGACGGCATCAAACATGGACGTCTTAGAGAAATCCACATCAGCTAAACCCGGACACGCCCTGAGGTTTGACCAGCTCTCCTGGCAAAGTACCGGCGCATTGTCCACCGTTCTCAGACGGCGAACAAACAGGGAAGGGTCTCCCGGCTGCAAGTCTAGTCCCGAGGCAACCTCAATGGGCGGCAAAGTCACACGCTTCTCAAGCACGTGCGTCTTGTAGTCCATTCCCTGAAGGCGAAGAGACTCAGCAAACGAAAGGGGACGATCTCCGAACACATGGGCAGTGCCCGGCTCAGCAACGAAGGTGCCCTTACCGTGGTGCTGGACGAGCAAACCCTCGTCCACAAGGGCCTTGAGCGCCTTGCGCACCGTGCCCCGAGAAACGCCAAACATCCTGACCAGGTCGTTCTCTGAGGGAATCTTCGTCGAGGGGGGCCAGACCTTGGAATAGATCTTCTCACGAAGAAGGTCGGCAAGCTGTGCGTGAAGGGGGTTGGACTTTGACCCTACCGTGAGGAGGGACTTTAAATCCTTGCTATTGAGCACCATGCGACCAGCCACCAAACAACGAGCCCTACCGACAGGCGCCGCTTGCGCTGATTACGCCCATGCACAATGTACATGTTTGTGGACAAGTCGGCTTATCTCGCCTACACCCGTCAAAGATTCCCCGCATTAGGCAGCAGGTGTCTTCGAGAATGGCTTGTCGGCAGTTGTCCTGCTTCGCCCGTTACTGAAGCAGCTCGTCCGCCAGCCGTCGAAGGTCATCGCGAGTGATTAGCCCCTCCTTCAACGCCACTCTCGCCGCGTGAAGAGTTCCTTGCTTGCCTAGAGTCACGGCG
>OGRN01001629.1_pt1 | contig 18709 bp, 14 predicted proteins | sample 1553401 | NCBI WGS metagenome assembly OGRN01 (sample SAMEA2580096, study PRJEB22360) | human gut metagenome | biome: human gut; feature: human-associated habitat; material: faeces | place: Denmark | collected 2008/2010 | reverse complement strand
TATGAAAATAAGACAAAGTTTTGAACAGGCAATTTGTATATTATTATTGATTTCTAAAAGTGAAGGACCTTTAAAAAGCCATGATTTATCTGAAAAACTGCATGTATCAGATTCTTATTTAAAAAAAATCACAAGACAGCTTGTTGTTTCAGGATTAATAACTTCAAAAGCAAGTAAATTAGGCGGGTTTGTATTAAAGAAGAGGTTAGAAGATATTTCTTTCTTTGATATTTTTGAGGCTATTGAAGGGAAAGAGAAGTTTGTTGAAACAACACATCTTGTAGAAAAGGTTTTTGATCCCTCTTTAAAGGTAAAAGAAACAGAAGCTGTCATTGTGGATCATTTGAATAAAGCAGAAGAACAATATAAAGCGAAACTTCGTGAAATTACATTAGATCATATCTTAAGTGCTGCACATTCAATTTAGAAGAAATTCATTTTTCTTCTTTTTTAATGCTATAAATATGATATGATTATATGCATAGTATGGAGGAATAAGACAATGAATAATTATATATTACAAATATTACAGGATATTATGGCAATTGATAGCCCTTCTGGCTATACCAAAGATGTTATAACATATTGTGAAAAAGAGGCTCATCAATTAGGTTTTCAAACAAAGAGAACAAATAAGGGGAATTTAGAAATTTTTGTTGATGGAAAAGATGATTATACAGTTGGATTTTGTGCCCATGTGGATACATTAGGTTTAATGGTTAGAAGCATTCATACTGATGGAACTTTAGCTTTTACAAATGTAGGTGGACCCCTTGTTCCAACATTAGATGGTGAATATTGCAAGATTATAACAAGAGAGCAACACATTTACACAGGGACTATTCTTTCTAATTCACCTGCTGCTCATGTTTTTAAAGATGCAAAATCTTTAGAAAGATCATGCGATACAATGCATATACGAATTGATGAAATTGTCAAATCAAAAGAAGATGTTGAAAAATTAGGTATTCAAAATGGTGATTATATTGCAATTGATACCAAAACAACAATCACTGATGCTGGTTTTATTAAGTCACGTTTCTTAGATGATAAGATGAGTGTTGCAATCTTATTTGGTATGTTAAAAACATTATCTCAAGAAAAAATAAAACCTCTACATAATCTTGTGTTAATGATTTCAACTTTTGAAGAAGTTGGCCATGGAAGCAGTTATGTTCCAGAATATATCAGTGAACTGATTGCTGTTGATATGGGATGTATTGGTTTAGATCTTGCATGTAGTGAATATGATGTTAGTATCTGTGCAAAAGATGGAAGTGGTCCATATGACTATGATATGACAACAAGACTCATTGAGCTCGCTAAAAAACATCAATTACAATATGCAGTTGATATTTATCCATTTTATAGTAGTGATGTCTCAGCAGCATTGCGTGGTGGAAATAATATCAAAGGTGCTCTCATTGGACCTGGTGTAGGTGCTTCACATGGTATGGAAAGAACACATATTCAAGCTGTTGAAAACACCTTAAAACTTATCCTTGCTTATATCCAATAACTCTTTCAAACTGAAAGAGTTTTCTTTTTTATATATTTGTTCGTGCTTTTGTAAATATAATTTTATATAATAGAGTAAAAGGCTGGTGATATTGTGCGAAATCCATTAATGAAGAAGTCTATTATTATAACGATTATTTCACTTGTTATATTTAGTTTTCTAGCAACTCTTTATACAGACAACTTATCACGTAATCTTTATGATGAAACTAACGAATTCCTCAAGGAAATAGCCGTCCAAACTGCATCATCAATCAATAACAGAATGAATGAAAATATTACTCAACTGGATACAATTGCTTTAATGATACATACCAATAATACTGATGATAAAAAATTACTAGATTATCTCAATGAACTCGCTATTCAGAGCAACATTAAGCGTTTTGGCATTGCTGATCTTGCTGGTAATGTGAAAACATCTGATCGACAAGTTTTTAACATTAAAGATCGAGACTACTTTCAAAAGTCACTTCATGGTGAAAAAGTCAAATCAAATAGTATGGAAGATTTTGTGGATGGTGAACAAATTATTGTTTATTCAGTTCCTTTATATAATAAAGATAATCAAATAAATGGTGTGTTTTTTGCAACTTATGATACAGTAAAATTATCAAAGACACTAGATAATGCATCTTTTAATAATACTGGATATTCATTTATATTTAATGAATCAGGAGATATTATTCTTTTATCTACACAAGCAGAAGATGTTAAGAATATAAAAGCTATTCAGGATTTGTCTCAACAAAAAGATATTAAGATTGAAAACATTGATATACAGGGTTCTGGAATTATAAGTTTTACTGATCATAACAATTCTCATAATTACTTTACATATGCCAATATTAAAAATAATGACTGGTTAGTAGCTTCAGTCTTTCCTCAAGAAGTTGTCACTGATAGAATACAAAATTTAATTATAACAGCTTTTATTACATGGTTGCTCATTGGTTTAGGAAGTGCTTTTCTATTAAGTTACACTTACTTTATCCAAAAGAAAAATAAACTTCAGCTTACAAAATTAGCATTTGAAGATGCTCTAACTCAACATTATAACTTTAATAAATTTATTGAACTTTGTAAAAGTAATTCACATTTAGATCAATATGTCCTTATCAATTGTGATATTAAAGGATTTAAATGGTTTAATGAAATCTATGGTGAGGATATTGCCAACAATTTATTAATGACAATTATGAAATGTATAGATAATAAATGTCATATGGATGAATTATGCTGCCGTCAAAAAGATGATCACTTTGCTATTCTATTTAAAAGGGATAGTCCTGATAAATTAAGAGAGAGATTATTTAATTTAGCAGATCAGATTCGTTATGAATTTAATAAACTTCAAGCAACTTCACAATTTTATTTTCATTTTGGTGTCTATGAAATTATTGATAAAGATATTGATATAAAAGCTGCTTTTCAAAAAACTCAATATATTAAAAATGATTTTAAACAATTATCACAAGATGATGTGATTCTTTATCAAGAAGATGTTTTCCAAAAAGATTTACATGATCAACAGATAGAAAAAGATTTTCTTAATGCTTTAGAAAATCAGGATTTTAAGGTTTATATTCAACCAAAAGTTGATGTCAAAACGGGTCATGTTTTTACTGGTGAAGCACTTGTCAGATGGCAGAATGCTGAGCATGGTTTGATTTCTCCTGGAGTATTTATTCCAATTTTGGAAAAAAATGGAATGTTAGAGTCATTAGATGTATATGTTTTTCAACAGATACTACGAACTTTAGAGTATTGGCGTCACACTTATCATCAGGATATTGGGATTTCAGTTAATGTTTCAAGAACCTATTTATTTAATGAGGGGTTTATTGATCAGTTCATTCAACTGGTTCTTACGCATGATATCCATCCAAGTCAAATTGAAGTGGAAATTACTGAAACGACTGCTTTAAATCACAAAAGTGAATTGATTGATATTTTAAACAAACTACGTAAACATGAGATCAGAATTGCTTTAGATGACTTTGGAAGTGGTTATTCATCATTAAATATGTTAAAAGATTTCCCTATTGATGTTGTAAAAATCGATCAAGAATTCTTTAAAACAACATCATCAACTTATTTAAGAAGTCATATTATTATAGAACAAGTTATTGAATTGTGTCATAAATTAAATATTGTTGTTGTAGCTGAAGGCGTTGAGACACAAGAACAAAAAGATTTCTTAGTAAAGCATCATTGTGATTATATTCAAGGCTATTACTATTACAAGCCAATGTCTATAGATCAATATGAAAAGACATTTATAATAAAAAAGACAAAATAAATTTCATTTTATTATGCTTTATCTGCAATCACTGCGCCTCTTGGACTCATTAATAATTCTATTGATAAAAGAGCAAGTCCAGAAATCAAGCAGTTGGGGCAACTCTATCTCCAAGAAATGAAAAAATAGAAAAAGATTTTCATCAATATGATTTAATTGATATTGTTCATCTCGCTAGTGCTGAGCAGGTACGTCGTGGCATAGTACCTATCGCCTCTACCTGTGGAAGTACAAGTATACTTTACTATACTCCAGAAACCTATTCTTTACACCTAGAAAATATCATCCAAATTATGGATACCCATAAAAATTATCATTTTATCCCATTAGATGCTACCAATCACAATCAAAGTACTCTCATGGTTAAAAATCATAAAGCACTTTTAGTCCATACCTCGGAACCATTTACTGTATTTGAAATCTCACAGCCTGAGATTGTTTCACTCTATCGCGAATATTTACTTCAACTTGCTGCTAGAGTAGGTTATGCAGGTATAAACCGCTCACAAATTAAATCTCGATTAAAAGAATTGATTCGTGAACTACGAAATTAATCTATTTAGAAAAACATATAGAAGTGATATTTTCTTTATCTCCATATTAAAAAGAAGCTGAATAATTGTTGATATGTACCTTCATTAATGAAGGTACATATCAGTTATATCAACTTCTTATTTTTGTATTTATAAATTGAAACACTTTATTCCAATATTCTTGAGGATTATAATCTTTTGATTCTGCATGTCCCGCTTTTTCCACAATATAAATATCTTTAACACTCTTAGTCGCATCATAATTTTGATAAACCATATCAGTTGGCACAAAATCATCTTTACCTCCATGTATAAATAACATTGGTTGTTTAGATTTCTTTAACTGCTCTATACTTGAAGCCTTTTTAAAATTATATCCTGCTTTTAATGAAGCAACCATATTTGAAATATCTAAAACTGGAAATGTTGGTAGTGAAAAACGCTTGTCTAACTCACTCGCAAAAATATCCCATACACTTGTATACCCACAATCTTCTACATATCCAATCACATGATCAAGATTATCTCCAGCAGTCATCATCACAGTTGCACCACCCATAGATACACCATGTAGAATAATTTGTGCTTGTGAATCTCGACTCACTATCCAATCAACCCAACAAGCTATGTCATCTTTATCAAGCCATCCCATACCTATATAGTCACCTTCACTCGTTCCATGAGCCCGATTATTGGGCAATAAAACATTGTATCCTTGTTCATAGTATTTAGCTCCATAAGACATCATGTTTGTATTATCAGATTTATAACCATGAATTAAAATAGTCCACATATGATTATTCTCATGTGTTAAATATTGCGCTTTTAAACGAATAGAGTCATTCGCAATAATGTTCATTGGTTTTGTATTCTTCATAAAATCATTTCCAATAGCCATCTCTTTTTGTTTGTTTTTTTCTATTATCTTTTGATCCTCTGTGAAAACATCTATTTTATCACTATCACTAATGTTTCTTTCATGAGAAGAACTTGTTGGTGATAATGCATAATTTACAAAATATGCTCCTATTCCATATCCTCCACTCAACACCAAAGAAAATATAATAAATCCAATAATAAATCCCTTTTTTTTCACAATTCTCAATCCTTTCATTTTTTCATTCTATATAAAATGAAAATGTTTTTCAAGACAAAAATAATAATAGCAGGGTTACCTGCTATTATTGTATTAAATGATTCTTAATTAAAAAATCTTTAGCGACATCTTTTGGTTTTTCTTTTAATTCATCAACACGATAATTTAAGTCAACCATCACATCTTCATTTAAATATTTTTGTAATTGATTCACAATAGGAATAATTTCTGGAAATTCTTTTTCAATTCTTTCATTGATAATTGGTATTGCATGGTATGGTAAAAAGAATGAGCGATCATCTTTTAATACCTTTAAATCAAATTTCTTTAATAATCCATCTGTTGAATACGCATCAATAACATCACATTCATGGCTTGTAAGAGCAGTATATCTAGGTGAGCCATCAATGGGTATGATATTCTTAAATTGAATTGGATATGATTTTTGCAAACCTAACCAGCAGTCTTTTCTTTCCATGAAGGTTAATGTTGGTGAGAAAGTCAGTTGCTTAGAAACTTTACATAGATCACTTATAGTTTCAATGTTATACTTTTTTGCTAAATCTTTATCTATCGCAAGCGTATATGTGTTATTGAAACCAAGTGCATCTAATACTGTTAAATGAAATTGTGATTGAAACTCTTCTTTAACTGTCCTATAGACTTCATCAACATCACTATTAGGCTCAAGTCCTAAAATACTACCATAGATTGTTCCTGTGTAGTCTATATACATATCAATATCTCCACCCTTGATAGCATCTAGAACAATCGAGCTAGAACCTAATGAAAGTGCTTGTTCAACTTCCACATCACTATTGCCTTCAATTAAATATTTTAACATATAGTTTAATGTTTCTTGTTCAGAAAAATCCATACTTCCTATTTTTATTTTTTGACCACTATTACTATTTCCCATATTTGTATAAACAAAACTTCCTGCTAATCCAAGACATGTTAAGACAATAATAGTCTTATCAACAAGTCCTTTAAAAACCGATCTTGGTTTTGCTAACTGTAAACTCTTAGGTGTCACTAATCGTTCCAAAATAGAGAAAATATAATCTATTACTAACGCTAATATACAGGCAGGAATAGCACCAGCTAAAATTTGATCTGTATTTGTTGTTCGAATACCAGCATAAACAAGATATCCTAACCCACCTGCACCAATAAATGCAGCAAGTGTCATAAGTCCAACAGAACTCACAGCACTAATTCTTACTCCAGCCATAATAACTGGGGCTGCTAATGGAATTTGAACTTTATATAAAACCTGTAATCTTGTTAATCCAATTCCTTTGGCAGCTTCTAATGTTTCTTCATTAATGCTATCAAGACCAGCAACAGTATTTTTAATAATTGGCAATAATGAATATAAAATCACCATAACAATTGCTGGTTTTGTTCCTATCCCTAATAATGGAATCATAAATCCTAATAATGCCATTGATGGAATGGCCTGAATTAAATTAGCTATAGCCATTACTGGTTTTTTAGATGGCTTAAAATAAGTAATGAGTATACCTAGGGGTATACCAACAACTATTGATATGAAAATAGCTAGCACCGTTAATTGAACATGCTCTACAAACAACCCTAAAATAGTTGAAATGTTTTGGATAAAATAATTAATAAAACCAGTCATTATTCTCCCTCACTTTCATCATACTTCTTTGATAGAGTTGTAACCAATGTACTTTTTGTAATTAAACCAACCAAATGACCATCGTCTACAACTGGAATTGTATATTTATTTTTTTGTCTCGCAATATTTAAAACATCAACTATTGAATCATCAGACTGAGCAGTTACACAATCCGTTTGCATAATTTCATCTACCCTTTTTCCTTTATTTGCTTCGTCTGCTGCCTGATCTGCATAAACCATTCCCATAAACGTATGTTTTTTATCAACAACCATTAAGCTATCAACACGATAATTAAACATAATATTTAAAGCTTTAATACATTTTAATGTATAGGGGCAAACAATTGGTTCATCTATCATAATATCTTTTGCTTTGATAAGTTCAGGAGAATCCCAAATACGCTTCTTTCCAACAAAATTTAAAACAAAATCATTGGCTGGATGTTTTAGGATTTGTTCAGGTGTATCAAACTGTTGGATTTTACCATCATTCATAATACAGATACGATCTGCCAACTTAATAGCCTCTGCCATATCATGTGTCACAAAAACAATTGTTTTCTGAAGATTATTCTGCAAAGATAAAAGCTCATCTTGAAGCTGGTTTCTTGTAATAGGATCAAGTGCACTAAATGGTTCATCCATTAATATAATATCTGGTTCACTTGCAAAAGCTCTTGCAACACCTACCCTTTGCTGTTGTCCTCCACTCATTTGTATAGGATATTTATCTAAATATTCATCTGGATCTAATCCAACCATATCTAAAACCTCTTTGACTTTAAGAACAATATGAGGATCTTTTTTATTTTTTAATTTTGGTATAAGTTCAATATTTTCTTTGACTGTCATATGTGGAAATAATCCAGTTTACTGAATAACATAACCTATGTTTCTTCTTAAATCTATTTCATTTTCTTGACTAATATCCATATCATTAACTAAGATTTTTCCTTTTGAAACCTTAATCAGTTTATTAATCATTTTTAATACAGTTGTTTTTCCACAGCCACATGGACCGATAATACAAACAAACTCTCCATCATTGACTGTAAATGATATATTTTCTAAAACGTGCTTATCTTTAAATGATTTATATACATTCTGAAATTCTATCATCAAATCACTCCCTTCCTATTTTAATATACACTTTTCATGTGACTCATTTGTGAATTTTTAAACATTATGATTGCATATATTATTTATCATAACTCAAATTTGTTTATTTTGCAAATTCTTGAAATATATTTATTAAAAACAAAAAAAACAAACATACAAAGATGTTGATTTCATACAAGCAACATTTTTCTATAAATATAATCATTGTCTCCTTCATATCGACAAAGTTATTCCTAGAATTTTATTTACTTCTTTTACATTACTAAATCATATGATATTTTCTATTAATTAGCATACCATCTGCACAAAAGCTTAAACAATATAAAAAAACATAAGTCTTATAAACTCATGTTTTCTATTTATTTTATTGATAAACTTGAATTTTTGAAATTAACCAATTATCGCCGTCTGCCACAACAGTAAATAGCATCTTTTCTTTAGATTCTTTAATAGTTTTAATTTGTTCTTTCATGCTTGCATATAATTGTGGAGCAATATCTGCATAAATCTTTTCTATCATGGCTTGTTGCCCTTTAGATTTATAAAGTTCTTGTAATTCTGAAAGATGCTCCTTTTGGTATTTTTCAGCAATTGTAGACATTTCAGATGTTGAGAAATTGAATCCTTTATAATCTTTCATTGTTGCATCAACTGTTATAGTAAAACTATCATCTTTCTTTTCAGCCTTTTTAATTTCATAAGAAACAAACAATGTAGAGAATACCTCTTTCATAAAAGAATCTGTTTCATCTACAAAAACCTGACCAAACTTCTTAGGATCACGATAAGCATCTAACCCAGAAATCATACTTGTAATATCCTTTAAATCCTGATTATCCTTTGTACAGATAGTTGTAAGCTTATCCATATCTGCTTCCTTAAAATACTCAAAGAATTGTTTAACAACTGCTTCTTGCTTTTCTGTGGAATCACTTCCTCCACATCCAACGACACCTAAAACCATTAACAGACACATACACACTTTTAAAAATCTTTTCATAATATCCCTCCTCAATGACATATTATACCATATTTTCACATAATATGATTATCTTTAACAAATTATAAAAACATTAATCATTGAATAAATATCCCATAACATCAATGATATGGGATGAAAATAGTTATTTTATTTTTTAGTTAATCCAGCACTTTCTAAATTTTTCACTGTTTGTTCATAACTCACGTAAAGAATTTTGCCATCTTCTTTAGTACCTGTAATTAATTTAGCAGTTTTTAAAGCATCAAAATCTGCATTCTCATAATCAACAACAGTTGTTTCAGTAATTGTATCATCAGTTATATCAGCTTTATAACTCACACCTTTAATATCATATAATTTTTTATATTGTGATACAGTTTGTTCCATGACAGCTTTTGTCATTCCCAAATCTTTAAAATTCATTTCTGATACTGATGTCTGTTTTAAAACACGATCACCTGAGTAATCAATTGTATTAGAAATTTTAACTCCATTGATATCACCTTCATATACTGCTGTCTCAGTTTTCGAACTTCCCCCACCACAGCCACTTAATACTACAGCTGCCATCATTATACACATTCCCACTTTTAATAATTTTTTCATAATATCCTTCTCCTTTACAAAATAAAATAATTTCATGATAACATAATATCACATCGAAGTCACACTATTGTCACAAAATGGTCTAAGAAGGTAATATGAAAAGAATATAAAGTTAATCCTTTATATTCTTAAATGCAGTTGATAACATCAACTTAATTCTATTTAATTGATTGACCTCACTTGCACCTGGATCATAATCAACAGCCACAATATTACTTTCGGGATATCTCTTACGTAATGCTTTAATAACTCCTTTACCAGTGACATGGTTTGGTAAACAGGCAAATGGCTGCATACAAACAATATTAGGAGCACCTTCTTCAATTAATTCAATCATTTCACCGGTTAAGAACCACCCTTCACCAGTCATATTTCCCATTGAAACAATTTCAGTTGCCTTTTTAGCAATTTGATCAATAGGATGTGGTGCATCAAAACGCTTTGATGCTTTTAATGCTTTTATCATATCCCTACGTAAATAATCTACAAACCAAATTGCAAAATTACATAATAAGACTGATGACTTTTTAACATCAAAATGTTCATGTTCATACCAAGTATTATAGAAACAGTATTGGAAAAAATCTATAAGATCCGGCATAACAGCTTCACCACCTTCAGCTTCAATAATATCAACAATTTGATTATTAGCAGTAGGGTGAAATTTAACCAATATCTCACCAACTAATCCAACGCGTGGCTTTTTAATGTCTAGCAATGGTAACTCATCAAAATCTTTAACAATTTGATATACATTCTTCTTAAATTCTTTCATATTTCCATTCTTAACATTTTCTTGGCATTTTGCTACCCATGATTCATAAAGTTCATTTGCTGATCCAGGAATAGCCTCATATGGTCTGACTCGATAAAGAACTCGCATAAATAAATCTCCATACATAGCTCCAATGATAACTTTTTTAGCAACCTTATATGTAATTTTAAACCCTGGATTGCTTTCTAAACCTGATAAGTTTGCTGAAATAACAGGAATGTGTTCCATACCAGCATCTTTTAATGCCTTACGTATAAAAGCAATATAATTCGTTGCTCGACACCCTCCACCTGTTTGAGAAATCATTAATGCAACTTTATTTAAATCATATTTGCCACTGTTTAAAGCATTCATCATTTGTCCAGTTACCAATATACTTGGATAACAAGCATCATTATTAACGTATTTTAATCCTTGTTCAACAGCATCTTTATCAACTGAAGGTAAGACAACAAAGTTATAACCTTCAGAATTCATAGCAGTTTCAACGAATTGGAAATGCAATGGTGACATTTGTGGGCAAAGAATTGTATAACGAGCTTCTCTCATTTCTTTTGTAAATGGAACTTTTATTTGTTCATATTTCTGATTTAAATTGATGATTTCTTCTTTCTTTTCAAGGGTTGCTTTTAAAGAACGAATACGAATACGAATGGCACCTAAGTTACTACCTTCATCAATTTTAATTAATGTATAAATCTTATTTCTAGCTTTTAAGATTTCTGCTACCTGATCAGCTGTTACAGCATCTAAACCACAACCAAATGAAGTTAATTGAATAAGCTGTAAATCATTCCGTGATGAAACATAAGATGCTGCCTTGTATAGACGTGAATGATATGTCCATTGATCAACAACTCTTAATTTTAAATGTTCCTGATCCAAATAACATACACTATCTTCACTTAGAACAACAAACCCTTCACTTGTAATTAAATCTGCAATTCCATGATTAATCTCTGGATCAATATGATAAGGACGACCAGCCAAAACAATTCCCTGTAAATGATGTTCCTGCATATACTCCATTGCTTTTAATCCTTCTTGACGAATATCTTCCTGACAACGATTTAATTCTACATATGCTTTATCTATAGCAATTTGTAGTTCTTGATCACTCACATGGAATTCTTTTAATTCTTCTTTTAATACATGAAACAGAGTTTTAGGATTATTTAATGATACAAAAGGATTTTTAAAACATATATCATTATGATCTAGACTATCAACATTATTTTTTATAACTTCTGGATAAGAAGCAACAACTGGACAATTATAATGATTTCCTGCTTCTTCATTTTCTAATCTCTCATAAGCAACAGATGGATAGAAGATAAAGTGAAGCCCCTTTTCAATCAGGTTTTCAATATGTCCATGTGTAATCTTGGCAGGATAACATGCACTTTCACTTGGAATAGATTCTATTCCTTTTTCATAAATAGCTTTTGAAGAACGTGCTGATAAAATAACTCTAAACTTTAATTCAGTTAATAATGTATGCCAAAATGGATAATTTTCATACATATTTAATGCTCTTGGAATTCCAACCATTCCTCTTAACGCCTCTTCCTCTGAAAGTGAGCGATAATTAAAAACTCGTCGATATTTATAATCAAAAAGATTTGGTAACTTTTTAGATACTAATGGTAAATTTGCTCCACGCTCGCATCTATTTCCACTAATATACTCTCTTCCATCATTAAATGTTGTAATTGTTAACATACAATTATTTGTACATTTGCCACAATTTTTCATAGCATTTGTATATGTTAGCTTTTCTAATTCAGTGAGTGATAAAATTGTAGAACCCTTACCATCATCTTTATCCATTGCGATTGTTGCCATTCCATAGGCACCCATTAATCCAGCAATATCTGGTCGAATAACTTCTATATCTGCTTCTTTTTCAAAAGCACGTAAAACTGCTTCATTATAGAATGTCCCACCCTGAACAACAACATTTTTACCAATCTGTTCTTTATTTCTTAATTTAATAACTTTATAAAGAGCATTTTTAATGACCGAATAAGATAAACCAGCTGATATATCAGCTAATGAAGCACCTTCTTTTTGCGCCTGTTTGACTTTTGAATTCATAAAAACAGTACAACGACTTCCCAAATCTAATGGATGATTTGATAATAACGCTAATTCTGCAAATTCATCTATTTTATATCCTAAAGAATGAGCAAATGTCTCCAAGAATGAGCCACAACCTGATGAACAAGCTTCATTTAGTGTAATATCTTGAATAACATCATCTCTAATAGTAATGGCCTTCATATCCTGACCACCAATATCTAAAATAAAGTCCACTTCTGGTTGAAAATGTTTGGCAGCAGTATAATGAGCAATTGTTTCAACCTCTCCAATATCTACTTTAAGTGCAGCTTTAATAAGAGCTTCTCCATAACCAGTAACACCAGCTTTTTTGATTTTACATCCTTCTGGAATCATTTCATAAACTTCTTTCATAATTCTAATAATTAAATCTAATGGATTACCTTCATTTGAATTATAGAAAGAATATAAAATAGAACCTTCATTATCTATAAGAATAACCTTTGATGTTGTAGATCCAACATCAATACCTAAATATATATCACCTTTATATTTTTTTATATTTTTCTTTTTTGTCATTGCTTGAAGATGTCTTTCTCTAAAGCCTCTTAATTCATCCTCATTATGGAATAATGGTTCCAAAGTATGTACTGCTTCATTTCCTTGATTCTTCAACTCTTTCAAACTCATAATCAACTGTTGTAAACGAAGACTTGTTTTAACCTCTTTAGCATTTAAACATGCTCCCATAGCTACAAACAATTGAGAATTATCAGGAAAAATAACTTCATTATCTTTTAAATTTAATGTATCTATAAAACGTGCACGTAACTGATCTAAGAAGTATAACGGTCCACCTAAGAAAGCAACCTTCCCTTTAATAGGTTTTCCACATGCCAACCCACTAATTGTCTGATTGACAACAGCTTGAAAAATTGATGCTGCAATATCCTCTTTTTGAGCACCTTCGTTAATTAAAGGTTGGATATCTGTTTTAGCAAAAACACCACATCGTGAAGCAATTGGATAAATTCTGTTATAGTTCTTGGCATAATCATTTAAACCTGATGCATCAGTTTGAAGTAATGTTGCCATCTGATCAATAAAAGCACCTGTCCCACCAGCACAAGTTCCATTCATTCGTTGTTCTAATGAACCCTCAAAATATGTAATCTTAGCGTCTTCCCCACCAAGTTCAATGGCAACATCTGTTTCTGGTATATATGTTTCTATTGTTTTTGTACAAGCTATCACTTCTTGTACAAATTGTATATTTAATGATTCAGAGATTGATAGACCACCTGAACCTGTAATGACTGGATAAATAGCAATATCTGAATACTTTTCTGATATGTCCTCTAATAATGTTAAAATAGTATTTCTTACATCCGAATTATGCCTCACATAATTTGAATAAAGACACTTATCATCCTCATCTGTTAAATATGCTTTCACCGTTGTAGAACCTACATCGATTCCTAAATAATATTGACTCATCATTGTCCTCCTAAAACCATTCCTATTACCTGCTATTTTTCCGCAAAATACTCCACAAATACTAACTGAATGTGAAGATAATTTCAATCATGATGCTTAAAAACTAGTCCATTTCCTTAAATATATCAGTAATCTTCTTCATTATCCTCACATACTCCTTAGCATCTTTCTCACCAAGTTCTGATAACATTCTTGTGACATGGGATAAAACATCATTGTATCTCTGTAAGCAGAATGATTGCCCTTTTGGTGTTATATAGACATGTATTTTTCTTTTATCATCAGCATCAGACATACGTTTAACATACTCTTTACGACATAAACTATTAAGGATAGCTGCTACACGTGATGTATTGATATCAAAACGACGACTAATTTCATATGCATTCGCGCCATCTTTTTCTTTTAACAAATACATCAAAACAGCAATTTCCCCCTTAGCAATCTCAGATATATTATATTGAATCAAACGCCCACGCTGTTCACCTATAATTAAATATTCAATTAACTCATTTGCATAATTCTGAAATTCCATTTTTAATACCTCACACTATGAGCATTTTATACCTCTTGTCATAATTTGTCAACGCTTTAAAATTTTCATTTTCATTCTTTAGAATTGATGTTCATATTTGAAATTGATACAATAGAGAAAAGGAAGTGAAATATATGTATCAAAAAATCAAAGAACTTTCGCATTCTTATTACTATGACACAGTCAAAATACGACGTGATCTTCATAAATACGCTGAACGTGGTTGGTTAGAAACACGTACTGCATGCCTTATTGCAACCCAATTGGAAGAATTAGGATACGAAGTTCTTGTTGGTGAAGAGATTATGAAAAAAGAAGCCCGCATGGGTCTTCCACCAGAAACAGTTCTTCACTTAAATTATCGCCGTGCCCAAAAAGAAAATGCCAATCCTAAATATTTAGAGAAAGTCAAAAACGGAATGACTGCTGTAGCTGGTGTTCTTAAGAATGGAGAAGGTCCTACAATAGCCTTAAGATTTGATATAGATGCTTTAGGATTAATTGAAGAAACCTCTCAACATCATTATCCTTTTCAGCAAAGGTTTTCTTCTTGTCACATCGGTGCAATGCATGCATGTGGACACGATGGACACACTGCTATAGGTTTAACTACAGCTCGCATACTTATGGAATTGAAAGATAAACTTCATGGCACTCTTAAAATTATATTTCAACCAGCTGAAGAAGGAGTACGTGGTGCTAAATGCATTTGTGAAAGTGGTTTTTTAGATGATGTTGATTATATTCTTGCTGCTCATATTATGCCTCAAGAACATAGAAAATATGATCTTTATTTAGGCATGGATGATTCTTTTGCAACTACAAAACTAGATGTCACTTATCATGGTATATCTACTCACGCTGCAGAGTCACCACAATTTGGTAAAAATGCATTATTGTCAGCTGCTAACTGTATCCTCAATCTTCATTCCATTCCACGTAATAGCGATGGTTGTACTCGTGTCAATGTGGGGACAGTTCATGCAGGAACAAGCAGAAACGTCGTTCCTGAAACTGCCAAACTTGAGATAGAGGTTCGTGGTGTTACAAGTGAATTAAATAGATATATGGAAATTTATGCCAGAGATATTATAAAAGGTTCTGCTTTAATGCATGATACAGTTGTTGAAATTGAAGAAATGGGAAAGGCATATGCACTGAAATGTGATAAATCATTGATGGATAAAATACGTTCTATTTGTGAAGAATATATGCCTGATTTAAAACTATCTAAGCGAGACTTAAGCCCATTAGGTGGGAGTGATGATTATTCTTATATGATGGAAAGGGTGCAATCTCATGGTGGAGTTGCAACTTATATGAAGTTCCTAACTCCTATGACTTCGTCACCTCATAATGACTCTTTTGATTTTGATGAAAAGGTTCTCGAAAAAGGACCTAGAATATTTGCCAGTTTGGTTTATAATATAATGCAATAAAGTCTATCTCGTCGGATAGACTTTATTACATTATATATTCATAACCTTTGCATTTCATGACTGTTCATCTTTAAATAAGGCTCGACCAATTCTCACAAAAGTGGCACCTTCTTCTAAGGCAATGTGATAGTCTTCTGACATACCCATTGAGAGTTCTTTTAATGGGTGATGTGGAAAGTCACGTTTTAATTTATGAAGAAGTTCATGAGTTTGCTGAAAATATGGTCTTGTTTGTTCAGCTTCAATGTGCGGTGCCATCATCATCAATCCATCCACAATAAGTGCACTACACTTTTGTATATACACCATGACATTATTCATCTCTTCAATAGTAAACCCATGTTTACTGTTTTCATTTGCAATATTTACTTGTAAGAGGATATGAATTTTTATATCTCTTTTGCTTGCCTGTTTTTCAAGTTCATCTATTAAACTATAACTATTAACAGAATGAATAAGATCAACCTTATCAATAATATATTTCACTTTATTTGTCTGTAAAGTCCCAATGAAATGCCAATGTCCTTTCCCATGATATTTTTCATACTTTTCCAAAAAAGCTTGAACCCTATTTTCACCATAATAAAAACATCCACATTTTTCTAACTCTTCAATTTCTTTTTCATCTATATATTTAGTTGCTGCAACAAGTGTTGCAGGTTTAATCTCTTCTAATATTTTATAAACCGCCTGCTGATTAACTATCATTTCAATTCACCTATCCTTATTATTATTTTATAACTTTTTGATAATTTTACTATAATTTTATGACATAATCAAAAAGAATTCACATATATGTGTTATGATTGTTATAATAAAGAAGGTGGGTGATGTGAGTGAATGATTTACTTGAAAGGTATTTAGGAGCAGTTTGTTCTTATTTTTTAGGTCCTAAAAGACATCGTGTTTATACAGATTTAAAAGAACAAATTCAAAAATCGGCACATCACTATGATGATTTAGAGGATTTACTCGTCAGTTATGGTCATCCACGAAGCGTTGCCTTAAGTTATGGCTATAGACCATTTCTACAACATATATATAATCCTAAAATCGTCAATTTTATTGAGAAAACTGTATTTATTGTTTCAGGAATATATTTATTCTTCTCTACACTTTACTATTTGCAACAATTAAATTGTCTGCCCTTCCAATCAACTGAGCATGTAACTGCAACGTTAAATACTTCAACACTATTAACATGGTTACTCTCTCATCCCTTCATTATTATGGGGAGTATCGCTGTTATATCTTTTATCGCACTCATCATTCTAGATTATAAAAACAGAGTAACTCAGGAAATTGATCCTTTATGGTCACTAGATAAGCTCTATAAATTGCCTCATCAGTCGCACTATCCTAGTCATATAGCTGAAACTGTTCTGATGATTATATTTACAATTTTTTTCTCAATTTATGCTATCTTTTTTTCTAGAGATATTATAATGCAAATTCAACATGAATCTTATCAGATGATTCATCTTATGACATATTTCTTTCAGCCATTTATTATGATTATCTTTGTAGATTATATAATTGACATGACTAAAAAAAGATATACTAAAAAATATTTGAAATATAGTACTGCTATAAACATATTTACATTAACTGCTTTAACTATTTTCGTTGTAAATTCTGGGTTTCTCAAAGATTATCTATTACCATTAAATATTAATTTCAATTATACAATGGTGAATGTCTTTATTATGAGTGCGCTTATTATGATTTATATGATATCCCTCTATAAACTCTTAAGAAATTTAAAATCATATCGTTCACTTTTTAGAAAATAAAATCATCTTATGATAAAACATAGGATGATTTTTAATTTTGATTTATTTATTTTTTTGAGATGGTTTTTGTGGTTTGTAAAATTCCCACGGAGAACAATTATTTAAGTTCTTGATAGCTATTTTTTTAATAATCTTCAACATTTTTATGACCTCCTCCTAAATTAGATATTGCAGTTACAGCAAATGCATATGTTACAGTTAAACTCAGATTCGAATATTTTAATGTCCATAAGCTTATAACACAACCTAAACACATCATGACTTTATTGATTATTTTATATTTCTTAACTTGCGAAAGTAAGATATCAGGGTTTTGAGGAACTCTATAAATATATATAGGTATAATCATAACCCATAAATATAAATAACAATTCAATTGATACTTTAACAAAAGAATAAAAAGAATGTGAACAAGGAGTGTTAAAAACATACATCTTAACATTGTTTTAGCATGATACCCACCACCATAATATCTAACCCAATAAAATAGAACGAGAAAACATAATGTCCAAAGCAATTGATGAAATAATAATCCCATGATAATAACCATTACAAAAGCCGCTAAATTTGATATGATCAATTGCAATCCATAATTATATAAATCTTGTTCATTAGGTAAGATCTTATGTTTTTTGATGAGACTATCTATTATCATTTGTGATATTTTCTGTAACATAGCATCACCTTTCTTATCTTATCATTATAAATTTTATTTTTCCTTTTGATGTGACACAAACCCCCAAAATCTGCTACACATTCATAAAATTAGTTGTGAAAAGAAATATAAATATAACTAATAAAGG
>OGRN01001614.1_pt1 | contig 18833 bp, 15 predicted proteins | sample 1553401 | NCBI WGS metagenome assembly OGRN01 (sample SAMEA2580096, study PRJEB22360) | human gut metagenome | biome: human gut; feature: human-associated habitat; material: faeces | place: Denmark | collected 2008/2010 | reverse complement strand
GCAAAAAGATGCTGCCGCATCTATGATTTCCTAATCATTGATGCGACAGCCCCTTATTTTATTATGGGGGTTTTGTCTAGGCAGAGGTCAGAAAATCCGATATAATAAATGTAATGATAATATCGGTAAAATGCAGGAAGGGAGGAAACGTTGTGGAAAAAGAGTATATGAAAAATCCGGTGATTCAGAAGATTGCATCAGCCGCGCAGATTGGATGGATCAATGACAAGCTGACCAAGTGGAGCCTGGCAAAAGAAAACCTGCCGGTAGAGGCATGGGAGATTACCGATGCGGAAGAAAGGCTCAGGCGTTTCGCACCGCTGATCCGGAAGTGTTTTCCGGAGACGGAACCGCTGAATGGTATCATTGAATCTCCGCTGACGCCGGTTCCAGGGATGCAGAAGGCGCTGGAAGAAAAGTTTGACTGCAGGATACCGGGAAGGCTGCTTCTGAAGCAGGATAATGCACTTGCGGTGGCCGGGTCTGTCAAAGCAAGGGGAGGTATCTATGAAGTGCTGAAGCACACGGAAGATCTGGCGTTTGAGGCAGGGATTCTGACGAAAGAAGACGATTATTCTATTCTGGCATCTGAAAAATGCAGGGAATATTTCAGTCAGTACAAGATTCAGGTGGGATCTACGGGAAATCTTGGCCTGAGTATCGGGATTGCCAGTGCGGCTATTGGTTATCAGGTGATTGTTCATATGTCGGCGGATGCACGCCAGTGGAAAAAGGATATGTTAAGAAGCCACGGCGTAAAGGTGATTGAATATGAATCCGATTACAGCGAGGCTGTCAAGAATGGAAGGAGAGAATCCGATGCAGATCCGAAGAGCTATTTTGTAGACGATGAAAACTCCAGAAATTTGTTTATGGGTTATGCCGTGGCAGCAGGACGTCTGAAAAACCAGCTTGATGAATTAAATATTACGGTAGATGACGAACATCCGATGTTTGTATATATTCCCTGTGGAGTGGGCGGAGCGCCCGGCGGCATAACGTTTGGAATGAAAGAACTCTGGGGCGATAACGTCCATGTCTTTTTCGTAGAACCGACACAGGCGCCGTGTATGCTCCTTGGAATGGCAAGTGGACTGCATAATCAGATCTGTGTGCAGGATGTGGGGCTGACAGGACAGACTGATGCAGACGGTCTGGCGGTGGGGCGCCCTTCCGGATTCGTCGGGAAGGTGATGGAACCTATGCTGTCCGGAGAATTTACGGTAGATGACCGGTGGCTCTATGAGTACATGCGCGCGCTCTGGGATACAGAGGACATCTTCATTGAACCGAGTTCCTGTGCTGCATTTGAAGGGCCGGTAAAACTTCTGAAATATCCAGAAACTCAGGAATACCTGCAAAAGCACGGACTTGAGCAGAGCCTGGATCAGGCAGTGCATATTGCCTGGGGTACCGGAGGCAGACTGGTGCCGGAAGAAGTGCGGGAAGAATACCGGCGAAAGGAGATCAGGAACATTTAAGGGACTGGTTCCATATGCTAATACTGTAAGAAGTGAAGAAAAAGTTTCACAGAAAGGAGTATTACAGTATGAGTTTAAATGGAATTGATATTTCCAGCTGGCAGAAGGGAATCAATCTTTCAAAGGTCCCCTGTGACTTTGTGATCATAAAGGCAACGGAAGGCCTGACTTATGTGAATCCTGATTGTGACCGGGCATTTCAGCAGGGGCTGAGACTTGGGAAAAAGCTGGGAGTTTATCATTTTGCCGGGAAAAATGGCGCTTCAGCAGAAGCGGAATATTTCGTCAATAATATCAAAGGATATATCAAGAAAGCGGTTCTTGCGCTGGACTGGGAAGGAAGTGGGGTGTCCCGGGGGCCGGCCTGGGCAAAGGAATGGCTTGACAAAGTGTATCAGCTGACGGGAGTGAAGCCGCTGATCTATATGAATAACAGTACGGTAAACGGCTACGACTGGTCGGCGGTCGTGAATGGAGATTATGGACTTTGGAATGCAGGATATTATGCAGGAGATACGGTGATGGGCTATAACCCGGATGCACCGCTGATAGGAGGAACCGGCGCATGGAAGTTTGCAGCTTTGTATCAGTACACGTCCAGCGGAAGACTCTCTGGATACAGCGGCGACCTTGATCTGGATGTATTTTATGGCGACAGAGCGGCATGGGACGCCTACGCGGGAGGCAGCTCCTCTTCCGGAGCCGCCCAGCCGGTCGTATATACCGTAAAGAGAGGAGATACGCTGAGCGAAATCGCACAGCGGTATGGCACAACCTATCAGAGACTGGCCCAGATCAATGGGATATCGAATCCGAATTTGATCTATCCAGGACAGAAAATCCGGATATCGTAAATGTAAACGGAATGTGAACGGGGACGTACACTTTTTGCAAAAGTGTACGTCCCCGTTTGACAAACAGGGTGTCCCTATTTGTGTGAAATTTGATTCGTAGAGTTTCGTACGACCAGCCTGGCGTGCAGCAGCAGTGTTCCGATCGGAATCCCGCTCAGCAGGCTTGCCAGGGCGTAGTAGCCGCTTTTTCCGAGCTGGAGGCGGTCCTGCCGGATGGTGGTGAGCGGCGGAGAGGTGTAGGCGCAGAAGGGCAAATCATCGAAACCTACGATGCTGATTTCCTCTGGAACCCGGAAGCTCATCTGCTGGCACTGGATCACTGCCGCATTTGCGATCTGATCGTGGCTGCAGATAAGGGCTGTTACATGCTGGTCGTACAGCAGACGGGGCAGGTGCTTTTCCATACAGTGGGAGATGTAGTGGGAACTCCCGGTGAGGGAATCATCAGCCGCAAGCCCCTGGTGGTGCATCGCCTGGAGGAAGGACTCCCGGCGCACTCGCATGATATGGGAATCCAGTGCGTGACTGAGATAGCCGATCCTGGTGTGGCCAAGCCTTCTTAGATGGGAGACAGCCAGATCCATTCCCTCCTGGTTGTCCACACCTACGGTGGCAATGTGGGGATTGGAGGAGATATAGTTGTCATAGAGGACTGCCGGCGTATGGCTGCCAGGGAAATGCTCCATCCAGGGATCGGTGAGAGAAAAGCCGAGCACAAATGCGCCAAGGTAATCATGACACAGCATAAAAGCATCGTAGGAAAGAGAATTCTGCAATTCTTCTGTCACGGGTACGATATCGACAGTGTAACCGGCAGGTTCAGCCATCTGTCGGAAACCAAGGATCAGTTCATAGCCGAAGTGATGGGGCTTTTGGTATTCCATATGCTCGATCAGGATACAGAGTTTCCGGACCTTTCCCGGGTGGCGCGGCTTATGATAGCCCATTTCTACAGCGGCCTCGACTACGGTTTTCTGCAAGGCCTCGCTGATGTCGGGAGCGCCGTTCAGCGCCTTTGATACGGTTCCTTTTGATATACCAAGTTTATCTGCGATTTCCTGCAGGGTTGCCATAGATGGAAGTCCTCCTTTAAAAATTTCGTAATTTTTCGAAAACCGGTAATACAATCCGGAAAGAATTCGCCGGATCACAAAGCATGCAGGCGGCATTTTTGCCTGCTATAGCTTCATTATATCATGAAAATTAAAGAAAACAAGAAAAAAACAAAAAAGTGATTGACGAATGAAGTTGCATGGATTAATATGAAACCATAACGAAACAATACGAAACAAACTGCCGGGATAAAAGAAAACTCAAAAGGAAAAACAAAAGAAAAGGCAAAAGTTCCGTATTGAAAAAAGGGAAAAAATGGTATAATGAAAAAGTCCGGAGCGAACCTGCCGGACAATGGACTGATGAAGCAGAAAGGAGATCAATCACTATGGAACAGGAACTGAAACAGAAGTTACAGGATTTATTTCAAAAGGATATTGAGAGCGCTTCAGATGCAGAGATCTACGCTGCGCTTCTTGCAATTACGAAAGAAAAGATGTCCGCGATTCCACAAAACACAGAAAAGCGTAAACTTTATTATATTTCCGCAGAATTCCTTATTGGGAAACTGCTGTCTAATAATCTGATCAATCTGGGGCTGTTTGAGGAGACCAGAGAGGTACTGGAAAAGCATGGCCATAGCCTGACCGCAGTCGAGGAGGCAGAATTGGAGCCGTCACTTGGAAATGGAGGACTTGGAAGGCTGGCAGCCTGCTTCCTGGATTCGATCGCGACGCTTGGACTTCCGGGAGACGGTGTAGGACTGAACTATCATGAAGGGTTGTTTTTGCAGAAATTTTCTGACCATAAGCAGTGGGAGGACAAAAACCCGTGGCTGACCAAAGACAGCTGGCTTACCAGAACGGACTGCCATTTCCAGGTGCCGTTTAAGGATTTTACACTGACTTCTACCATGTACGATATTGATGTTCCAGGATATCATCAGAATGGAAAAAACAAACTCCATCTGTTTGATCTGGATACGGTAGATGAGGGGATCATCCATGACGGAATCCAGTTTGACAAGCATGATATCCAGAAGAATCTGACCCTTTTCCTCTATCCGGACGACAGTGACGATGCCGGACGCCTGCTCCGGATTTATCAGCAGTATTTTATGGTCAGCAATGCCGCCCAGCTTATTTTGAAGGAAGCGGAAGAAAGAGGCGTTAATCTGTACCATCTGCATGAACATGTCTGCATTCAGATCAACGACACCCATCCGACCATGGTAATTCCGGAGCTGATCCGGATCCTGACTACGGAAAAGGGATTCAACATGGATACTGCGATTGATGTGGTACGCAAGACCTGTGCTTATACGAATCATACCATTCTGGCGGAAGCGCTGGAAAAGTGGCCGGTTTATTATCTTGAGCAGGTGGTTCCGCAGCTGATGCCGATCATCCGGGAACTGGACGCAAGAGTGCGCAGAGACTTCCATGACGAGAGAGTCTACATTATTGACCATAACCAGCTGGTACATATGGCTCACATCGATATCCACTATGGATATGCGGTCAACGGTGTTGCGGCGCTGCACACAGAGATCCTGAAGGAATCTGAACTGAGACCTTTCTACGATATCTATCCGGAAAAATTTACCAATAAAACCAATGGTATTACTTTCCGCCGCTGGCTTCTGCACTGTAACCATGAACTGGCAGACTATCTGAAAGAGCTGATCGGAACCGGATACATGAAAGATGCCGCAGAACTGGAAAAACTTCTGGCATACCAGGATGATGAGCAAGTATTGGCAAGATTAAAAGAGATCAAAAAAGACGCCAAGACAGAACTGAAGAAATATCTTCAGATGACCCAGGGCGTGGAGATCGATGAAAATTCTGTCTTTGACATTCAGATCAAGCGTCTTCATGAGTATAAGAGACAGCAGATGAACGCATTATATGCGATTTACAAATATAAAGAGATCAAGAAAGGAAACCTGCCAAAACGCCCGATCACGATGATTTTCGGCGCAAAGGCCGCTCCGGCTTATACCATTGCCAAGGATATCATCCATCTGATCCTGTGCCTGCAGGAACTGGTAAATAATGATCCGGAAGTAAGTCCGTACTTAAGGATCGTGATGGTGGAAAACTACAACGTGACCAAGGCTGAGAAGCTGATTCCGGCGTGCGATATATCTGAACAGATCTCTCTGGCTTCCAAGGAGGCATCCGGTACCGGAAATATGAAGTTCATGCTGAACGGTGCAGTGACCCTGGGAACAGAGGACGGCGCGAATGTAGAGATTCATGAAATGGTTGGAGACGATAATATCTATGTATTTGGGGCAAAATCTGAAAAAGTCATCCAGCTGTATGCGGAAAGTGGATATCATTCCCGTGAAATCTACGAAAACGATCCGCAGATTGAAGAGCTTGTAGACTTTATTATCAGCAAACAGATGATCATGATCGGAGATCCGGTAAACTTAGGCCGGCTTTACAAGGAGCTGGTGAGCAAAGACTGGTTCATGACCCTTTTGGATCTGAAGGATTATATCCAGACCAAAGAGCGGATGCTGGAAGATTATGAAGATGAAAAAGCATGGGCAAAGAAGATGCTGGTGAACATCGCAAAAGCGGGCTATTTCTCTTCGGACCGTACTATCGCAGAATATGACAGAGACATCTGGCATCTGTCAGAATAAAGACGATCGAAGAAAGGAAAAGAGCATGAAAAAGCAGAAAGAAGCAGGCATCCTGATGCCAGTGTCGGCGCTTCCTTCCCGTACCGGAGTAGGCGAACTGGGAGCGTCTGCATATCAGTGGATCGATCTGATGCATGAGAGCGGGGGCACCATCTGGCAGATTCTTCCGTTGAATCCGCTGGGATATGGCAATTCGCCTTATCAGCCATACTCCTCTTATGCAGGGGATGAATTATATATCAGTCTGGAGCTTCTTGTGAGAGACGGCCTGCTGAAAGAAGAGCCGCAGGCCTTCCGGGAAGAAGAAAAACGAGTGGATTACGAAGCTGTCCGTGCGTATAAGCTGCCGTATCTCAGGGAAGCTTATCAGAATTTCAGAGCGTCAGGAAAAGAAAAGGATCCGGCGTACCAGGAGTTCCATAAGAAGGAATGGGTCGGAATATACACCACATTCCGTGCGCTGAAGAAAGCCAATGGAGGAACCTGCTGGAATGAATGGGAGAGAACGGAACTGTCCGGGACAGAACAGGAAGAAGCAGACTTCCACACATTTTTACAATATCTTTTCTATACACAGTGGATGCAGGTGAAGCAGGCTGCCAACGAGAAAGGCATCCGGATCATGGGAGATGTGCCTTTTTATGTAGGGCTGGATTCTGCTGACGTATGGGGAGGAAAGGATAATTTCCTGCTGGATACAGATGGGCGCCCGGTGTTTATTGCAGGTGTCCCTCCAGATTATTTCAGCGCCACCGGACAACGGTGGGGCAACCCCATCTATGACTGGGACTATATGAAAAAAAGCGGATATCAGTTCTGGCTGGACCGGATCGGATATAGCGGAGAGCTGTTCGATATTGTCAGGATCGACCATTTCCGGGCATTTGATACCTTCTGGAAGATTCCTGCTTCCTGTCCGACGGCTATCGAAGGAGAATGGATAGAAGCGCCGGGATATGAAGTACTGGATCTGTTGACGGAAAGCTTCCCGGATATGGAACTGGTGGCAGAGGATCTGGGAGAACTCAGGCCCGAGGTGATGACCCTGAAAAAGCATTATCATCTGAAAGGAATGAAGATCCTGGTATTTGCCATTGAGACCTGGAGAAAGCGTGCAGTTGACGGAATCCTTGATGAAGAAAATATGATCATCTATACCGGAACCCACGATAATGATACACTGATGGAGTGGTATCATGGATTAACTCCTGCGGCAAAGCGAAAAGTAAGAAGGCTTTTGAAAACAGAAGGGTTTGGACAGGGGCCGGTGAAAGACCGTCTGCTTGGCTATACATTTTCAAGGCCGGCAGATTACGCTATCGTCCCCATCCAGGACATTTTAGGGCTTGGAAAAGAAGGCCATATGAATACTCCGGGAACGGTAGGATCCCCGAACTGGGAGTGGCATCTGCCTTCTTTTACAGAAGCCGGGAAGGAAATGAAGCGGTTAAAACATCTTTTTGAAAGAGAACAAAAGACAAAAGAAAACTAGGCGGTAAGGAGGAAAAAAATGGCGAAAACGACACGGGATAAATGGTGGAAACATGCGGTAGTTTACCAGATCTACCCCAGAAGCTTCCAGGACAGTAACGGGGACGGGATCGGAGATCTGAAAGGGATCATGGAGCGGCTCCCTTACCTGGAAAAGCTTGGGATCGATGCCATCTGGCTGTCGCCGGTCTGCCGTTCGCCGCAGGATGACAACGGGTATGATATTTCAGATTACCAGGATATTGATCCGATGTTCGGAACGCTTGCGGATATGGAGGAGTTGATCCATAAGGCAAAAGAGCACGGTATCCGTATCATCATGGACCTGGTGCTGAATCATACTTCAGATGAACACCGTTGGTTTTTGGAGGCGAAAAAGAGCAAGGATAATCCTTACCATGATTATTATATATGGAAGGATGGCGTGGAAGGAACTCCCCCGAATGAGATGAGAGCATCTTTTGGAGGGTCTGCCTGGGAATGGGTGCCGGAGCTTGGCCAGTATTATTTCCATCAGTTTTCGGTAAAACAGCCGGATCTGAACTGGGAGAATGAAAAAGTCCGCCGGGAGATCTATGATATGATCCTGTGGTGGATGGACAAAGGTGTGGGCGGTTTCCGGCTGGATGTGATCGACCAGATTGCCAAAGAGCCGGATCTTGAGATTACAAATAATGGACCTATGCTGCATGCTTTTATCCGTGAGATGAGTCGGGAAACCTTCCAGAAAGGAGATCTGATCACCGTGGGAGAAGCATGGGGAGCAGACGTAGAGCGGGCAAAACTCTACAGCAATCCAAATGGAAATGAATTCTCGATGGTATTTCAGTTTGAACACATTGGTCTGGATCAGCAGGAAGGAAAAGAGAAATGGGATCTGGCACCGCTTCCCTTCGTGAAACTTAAAAAAGTGCTGGCAAAATGGCAGACGGGACTTTACGGACGCGGATGGAACAGCCTGTTCTGGGACAACCATGATCTTCCAAGGATTGTCTCAAGGTGGGGAAATGACAAGGAATACAGAACAGAGTCAGCCAAAATGCTGGCAGCCCTGCTGCATGGAATGCAGGGGACTCCTTATGTATATCAGGGGGAAGAACTGGGGATGACCAATGTCCGTTTTGCGGATATCAGTCATTATAAGGATATTGAATCTGTGAATATGTACCGGGAACGTCTGGAAAAAGGCTATGACAAAGATGACGTCATGGAATCCATCTATGCAAGGGGCAGAGACAATGCCAGAACGCCCATGCAGTGGGACGCCTCTGCAAATGCCGGTTTCACGACAGGAACACCGTGGATTGAGGTCAATCCCAATTACACCAGCATCAATGCGAAGGCAGAACTAAAAGATCCGGATTCAGTCTTCTATTTTTACCAGAAGCTGATCCGTTTAAGAAAAGAGTATCCGGTATTTGTGGACGGAGCATTCAAGCTTCTCCTGCCGGAGGATGAAAAGATCTTTGCATATGAGAGGAACAATGAGGATACCAGCCTTCTGGTATGTGCCAACTTTTCCGATCAGCCGGCAGAATGTCCGGTCCTGAAAGAGTGGAAGACAGCCGAAACATTGATCCACAATTATCAGGAAAACTGGTCAGAGGATCTGAAACCCTATGAGGCAGTGATCCTGATCCGCAAAAAATAAACAGATTACAGTTTTAAAAAATTCAGGGAGCCGGCAGGATTGCCGGTTCCTTTTTCTAGCAGGGAGATCAGTCCCTGTATCGTTTCTTCGATCTCTTCTTTGGAGGAGGGGAGCAGCGTGTTATCAAGCTTTATGGTCAGCACGATCAGCACGATCTCAGAGAGCGCTGCTGGATAGTCAAAATGGATCTCTCCTCTTTCGACGCCCTGGCGGATAATCTCTGTCAGATCTGGCTTTAATTCCGTGATCAGATGCTTCAGGTATTTCTGATGCAGAAAAGACAGTTCCCTTTCATCTAACTGGGAAACTTGGCTGTCCTGGGATAAAAAATCCCGCGAAGAATCCCGGCAGGCCTGGAAGATCTGAGCCATCCGTGTAAAGGGAGAGACTTCCGGCTGCCGGGCCAGGCGTCTTGCTGTCCTGACAGAGGGCTGATAATTTCTCTCGATCAAAGCCTCAAGAATGGCGGATTTTGAGGGGAAATAATAGTAGATACTCCCTTTGCCGATGCCGGCAGTCTGGGCAATTTCGCTGACAGAGATGGTCTGGAGATCCTTTTTGGCCAGCAATGTCTGGAGGGCATCCAGGATCTGATTGTATTTCGTCTGATTTGGCATAACAATCCCTCTTTTTTTCAGAAACAATGATTTGTGAACTAAAAATCAGTATACCACGGGAAAGACGGCTCGTACAAGTAGAAAAAACTTACAGAAAACAGGCGGTAAATTTAGAGAAGTTTGTCAGGGGAAAATATTGACCATTGGTCGGAAAGTTGGTAATTTACTAGTAAAAGATAATCGACCAACGGTCGAAAAATGTCGAGACAAGGAGGGCGTCATGAAATACGCAGAATTTTTTTCAGAGATCAAAGGAAGATTCATGGGAACGGATGTGAGTGGGATCACAGAACATCTGGCTTATCAGTTTAACATTACAGGAGAGGCAGAAGGGATTTTTTATATCGAAGTAAAAGATGGAAAATTATATGTGGAGCCTTATGAATATTATGACCGGGATGCAGTATTTACCTGCAGTGAGGATACCCTGCGGAAAATTGCGGATGGGAAACTGGATCCGATCCTTGCGGTGACACTTAGAAAGTTAAAGGTAGAAGGAAATATTGACAAAGCCTTAAAGCTGAAAACACTGATTGAAGGTCATAAGTAGATGGAGCAGAAACGGAGGTCTGTCATGAAAAAATGGTGGAAAGGAATCCTGCTCCTGACCGGAGCGGCATCAGCGGCGACAGCAGGAGGAACGGCTTATTTTTACCGCCGGGTCATGAAGCGGAACAAAATGAAGGTGGAAGATACCATGAAGATGTCCGGTACGGACTGGAGCCAGTACCGGGAACTTCTGGAAGGGAGGAAGACCTACCTGATGTCCCGGCCCCATGAGGATGTTTATATAACCTCAGAGGACGGATTAAGATTGCACGGAACCTTTTTCCCGGGAACGGAAGGTGCGAAGAAAATCGCCATCTGCCTGCACGGATATACCAGCCAGGGGATGAGCGATTATATCGGACTGTCTGACTACTATCTGAAACGGGGATTTGCCATGTTGCTTCCGGATGCCAGAGCCCACGGGAAAAGCGAGGGCGAATATGTGGGATTCGGGTGTCTGGACAGACGGGATCTGATGCGATGGATCGACTGGACACTGAAAAAGTGCGGGGAGGATGTGCAGATCTTGCTGCACGGTAACTCCATGGGAGGAGCAACCGTACTGATGGCCAGCGGACTTAAGCTTCCCGGACAGGTAAAAGGGATCATATCTGACTGTGGGTTTACGTCGGCAAAAGAAGTGTTTTCCCATGTCCTGCGTTCCTGGTATCACCTGCCGGCATTTCCCATGATCCAGATTGCGGATTTGGTCAACCGCAGAAGAGCCGGCTACGGGCTTGATGAGTGTAATGCGAAGAGAGAAGTTAGAAAAGCAACGGTACCGATCCTTCTGATCCATGGATCGAAAGATGATTTTGTCCCCTGCCGTATGTGCCGGGAGATCTATGAAAATTGTAAGCCGGGAACCCGGATGGTGATTATTGAAGGTGCGGCACATGGAGAAAGCTACTTTAAAGATATGAAAAAATATGAAGAAGCCATGACAGAATTTATTGGAGGTGTGATCCGATGATGAGAAAAAGAAAAGGATATCCGGTATATCCGTTGACGGCAGCCCAGAAATTTCATTTCTTTTACTATGACTTCTGTCCCAAAAAGGAAGTGCTGAACATCGGCACCAGCCTGACCATCGAGACAGAAATTGACTGGGACGTGTTAAAACAGTCCATTTATCAGGCATATGACCGTGCGGAAAGTATGCGCCTGCGGTTTGCGAAAGATAAAGAAGGAACCTGGTACCAGTATGTGGTAGATAAAGAAGAAAGAGATATTGAGTTTGCAGACTTTTCCGGACAGACCATGGAAGAAGCAGAAAGCCAGATGCAGAAGTGGACACAGGTGCCGTTTAAGCGTCAGGATTCCCCCATGAACCGGATTGTCATGATCAGGATGCCGGATGGTTTTAACGGCCTGTATCTTCTGATCGATCACATGACGGCAGACGCCCAGTCTTTGATTTGTTTCCTGAAAGATGTAATTGAGCTGTACTGTAACGCAAAGTATGAAGGAGTGCCTTACCCGAAAGATATGGCTTCTTATATTGAACAGGTGAAAAAAGATCTGGCCTACGAGGCCGACAGCAAGGCGAAGAAACGAGACGCGAAATATTTTGAAGACCTGATCGATCAAAGTCCGGAACCAATCTACAACGGGATCAGAGGACCGGAAAAGCTGGAGGAGGAAAGAAAGAGAACAGGAAATCCGAATGCAAGGGCAGCAGTCAATGTATCCGATTCTGTAGATTCGGCGCTGGATATTTTTCATCTGGAGGCAGAGCCTACCAGACGTCTGATGGAATTTTGTGAAACTTACCATGTATCTCTGGTATGTCTGCTTCTGATGGGCCTTCGGACCTATTTTCAGAAAATGAACGGAAATGAGGACGTGTCCATCAATACGGCGATTGCCAGAAGGGCAACGCTGAAGGAGAAAAAATCCGGAGGGACCAGGATCCATTCCTTCCCATTCCGGACTATCATGGGAGAGGATAAGAGGTTCCTGGATGGGATCTATGAGATCCGGGATCTGCAGAATGAATATTTCCGCCATGCCAGCTATGACCCGGTAGCCTATTTTGCCTACCGGGGAAAGAAGTATCCCCAGAAAGGAGGGGCAACCTATGAGCCCATGTCATTGACTTACCAGCCTTTGACGCTGCAGGAAAAAGGGCTGGATAAACTGGGCGGCATCCGTTATAAGACCAAATGGTATCCTAACGGGGCCACGACCCAGGCGATGTATCTGACCGTGATGCACCGGCCGGAAGATAACGGCCTGGACTTTAACTTTGAGCATCAGGTAAAAGCGGTCAGCAGAGAGGATCTGGAATACCTTTACTATTATCTCTGCAGGATCATGTTTAAAGGGGTAGAGAACCCGGAACTGACTGTGGGAGAAATCATCAGACTGGTATAGAAGAAAGGAAGAAAACAATGTTTGAAAAATTAGTGAATATCATCTGTGAATATGTAGAAGTGGAACCGGAAAATGTAAAGCCGGAGTCACGTTTTATTGAAGACCTGGGATTTACCTCCTTTGACTTTATGAGTATGCTGGGAGAACTGGAAGACGAGTTCGACATTGAGATTGAGCAGGCAAAGGCAGTCGATATCCGGACGGTGCAGGAAGCCGTTGATTATCTGGAAACACTTGTTTCGGAAGGGTAAGGAGTGAAATACGATGCTGTGCAGTACAATTCGGGATATTCTGGTGCAGACGGAGGAGAAGTACGGCAAGGAAGATGCAATCCGGTATAAGATGAAAAAGGATACGATAGAAGCAAAGTCCTATACGCAGCTTAGAAGGGACAGTGAGAGCTTTTCACGTGCATTGGATGCATTGGGAGAAAGGGGAGAGCATGTGGCAGTGATCGGGGCAACCTCCTATCCGTGGCTTTTAACTTTCCTTGGAACCGTGAACAGCGGAAGCGTGGCGGTGCCCCTGGACGCAGGGCTTCCGGCAGAAGATCTGTGTGAATTGGCAGACCGTGCGGACGTGACGGTTCTGGTGTATGATGAGATTCGTAAGGATGTGGCGGAGCTTGCAAGGGAAAAGTGTCCGAAGCTCAGACACCTGATCTCGATGCAGAAGGAAGAAAGCGATGGGGAGAGTCTGGCTTTCTGGCAGCTGCTGGGGGAAAACGAAGGGAGCTTTGCTGAGCCGGTGGATCCGGATCAGCTATGCACCATCATGTTTACCTCCGGTACTACCGGAAAGAGCAAAGGCGTCATGCTGACCCACCGGAATCTGGCGGAGAACGCTACCTGTCTGGACATGAAGATCCCGGAACGGATCGTGATCCTGTCGGTGCTTCCGATCCATCACGCCTACTGCCTGAGCATGGATATTTTAAAAGGGATTTCTCTGGGAGCCGTGATCTGCATTAATGATTCCCTTCTCAGGGTGGTAAAAAACATCCGGTTGTTTCAGCCGGAAATGATTCTGATGGTGCCGCTGATGATCGAGACGCTGGCAAAGAAGCTGGAGGATACTTCCCTTATCCCGGCGGCGATCATCAAGGCAAAGGTGTTTGGAAAGCAGTTCCACACTATCTGCAGCGGAGGAGCCTACCTCAATCCGTCTTATATTGACCGGTTCCGCAAATATGGCATTACAATCCTGCAGGGCTACGGGATGACAGAGTGTTCTCCGGTCATCAGCAACAATGTAAGCTGGAATATCAAAAAAGAATCAGTGGGGCAGCTTCTGCCAAATTGTGAGGCGAAGACGGTAGACGGCGAACTCTGGGTACGGGGAAGCAGTGTCATGCAGGGATATTACAAGATGCCGGAGGAGACAAAGGAGACCCTGAAAGATGGCTGGCTGAAGACGGGAGACTTAGGTTACGTGGACGAAGACGGGTTTGTATTCCTGACCGGGCGGAAGAAAAACCTGATCATCACACGTAACGGAGAAAATGTGTCCCCGGAAGAGCTGGAAAACAAGCTTGGCGAATCCAGGCTGGTGCAGGAGGTCATGGTGCATGATAAAGACAGCGTGATCGAGGCCGTGATTTATCCAGATCCGGAATACGTGAAGAAAAAGAAGATCAAGGATGTGAAGGGAGAGCTGCAGAAGCTGATCGATGCCTATAATGAAAAAGCGCCGGTATATAAGCGCATCTACAGCCTTGAAGTGAGAGAGACAGAGTTTGACAAGACCACGTCCAAAAAAATCAAGAGATACTAAAAGGGACAGGGCAAAACGCGGTTGGGGACGTACACCTACGCAGTAGGGGTACGTCCCCTTTTTGCCAGAAGCCTCTCGTGCATCCCTATCATCAGAATCAGGATCACCAGCAGGAACGGTGCAAAAAGTGAAATGCTGATATGGTTGGCCATGAGGCCAAACAACGGAGGCATCAGGCAGGAGCCTACATAGGCGGCTGCCATCTGTACTCCGATCACTGCCTGCGATTGTTCTGCGCCAAAAAGAGACGGCGTAGAGTGGATGATGCAGGGATACACCGGCGCACACCCAAGGCCTATGATGATGAGACCGGCAAGGGAGGCTGTTCCTGTAAACGGCAGGAAGAGAATGAGGATGCCAAGGAGGATCAGTCCCTGTCCCAGCCGGATCATCTGTCTGTCATGAAGGCGCATGGTGAGAAATCCACTGATGCCTCTGCCGACAGTAATGCCGATGAAGAACAGGCTGGCATAGAAAGCGGCCTGACCTGCAGGGATGTCTTCATGCAGCGTCAGATAACTGGAGGCCCACAGACCGGCTGTCTGTTCCAGGGCACTGTAGCAGAAGAAGGTTATCATAATCTCCCTGGCGCCCCGAATATGTAAGATCTGGCGGAGAGAAAGCGGATGTTTTTTCTCCGTTTTTCTTGCATGCTCATCTTCTTTTTCCGTTCTGTTTTTCCACAGGGGGAGACTTAAGAACAAAATACCAGTCAGGATAATCTGGAGGATGCCGATGGTCTGGTATCCCCTGCTCCAGGAAGCGCCGCCGGAAAGCACAAGTCCCATAATGTAAGGCCCTGTAGATGCACCGATCCCCCACATGCAGTGCAGCCAGCTCATGTGCCGGCTGGCATAGTGAAGGGCTACATAGTTATTAAGAGCTGCATCTACACTCCCTGCACCCAGCCCATAGGGAATGGCCCAGAGGCATAAGGGGAGAAAAGAATGGCAAAAAGAAAAGCCAAAAAGAGCCACCGCTGTTATGGCCACACTGACAGCCGTTACCTTTCCAGGCCCCAGGCGCAGCGTGAGACGGTCGCTCTGGAGGCTGGACACGATGGTGCCTCCGGAGATGATCATGGAAATGATGCCGGCGTAAGACACCGGCACCTGAAATTCCTGGTAAATGGACGGCCAGGCGGAGCCTAAGAGTCCGTCTGGCAGCCCAAGGCTGATAAATGCAAGATAGATGATCGCTAAGAGCAGATGAAACATGTCTGGATCGTCCTTTCTTCTGACCCCTTACAGCCGGCGGTGCCGTCGGCATTGATAGAGATGACGGACAGGTGAGAAGGGTCATTGTAGTTTTTTCCATAGCCGTCATCATCGTAAAGAGTATAACTGCAGGCAGCGTTTGTGCCGGTGTCCGGGTATGCGATCACCTTAAGGACAGAGGCGTCCAGGCTTTTCACATTTTCTGCCGGATCGGCCAGCGGCAGGAGATGCCCTTTGCGTACGAAGAAAATCAACTCATTTTCAGCGGCAGGGACATAGTGGTGGCCTGCGGACATCTTTTCAAAACGCATGTTCTCTGGACCTGAAGCAGTGACAAGTAGCATCTCTTCCGGCAGATAGACATAACGGCCTGTGGCATTTGGCTGGTACACAGGAGCCAGCATCAGGCTTTCCCCAAGGAGCAGCTGATCCTCTACCTGGACTGCGAAGGAATCTCCCGGATAACCAAAGGCGAGAGGAGAAAACAGCATGGTATCCTGCAAGGCTGCCTTCATATACTCGCTGTACAGATATGGAAGCAGACAGTAGCGCAGGCGTATGATATTTTTCAGATCCTCTTGATTGGAGAAGCGGTACGGCTCCTGTTCTCTGGTACCCATGGCAGAATGGTTCCGCATCAGTGGCGTAAAGATGCCGAACTGCATCCAGCGAAGCAGCAGATCCTCGGTGGTGTCTGCGCCGAATCCTCCCAGGTCTGCACCGGTGTAGAGAAATCCGCACATACTTAAAGAAGGCATCATTTTCACATTCATCAGAAGATGGGACCACCAGGACAGGTTGTCGCCCTGCCAGATGCCCCCGTAGCGGTGCATGCCGATATAGGAGGAGCGAGAAAACATCAGGATCCGTTTGTCAGGCTCCAGTTCCTCGAAGGCCTCTCCGGCGGCTCTTGTCATATTGTAGCCGTATAAGTTGTGCACTTTATCATGGCGGACTTTTGGAAGGCCGTTCCCAGGCTCATGATAAAAGCTTCTGTAATCCTCCGGGTTGTTGGCAAGGGTGTTGACAAGACCGAGGAAATGGTTGTTTTTTTCAAGATCCAGATTCTGTCCCTTTAAGGCAGCCACTTCATCAAATACCTGGTTCAGGCGTTTTTCGGAGTAGAAGGTGGCAGGCTCATTCATGTCATTCCAGAAGCCATCGATGCCCATATCCAGAAGTACTTTATATTTCAGTCCAAACCATCTTCTGGCCTGGGGATTCAGCATGTCCGGAAAATGGGCTCTCCCCGGCCAGACAGCGCCGACAAATGGAGTGCCGTCTTCCTCTTTACAGAAGTATCCTTTTTCCAGGCCTTCCTCATAGACTGAGTAGCCTTCCTGGATCTTGACACCAGCATCGATGATGGGAACCAGATGGATCCCCTGTTCTTTCATTTCTTTTGTCAGCGCCGGAAGATCAGGAAAACGTTCCTTTGAAACGGTAAAGTCTTCGTATTGTTCCATATAATCAATATCCAGATAGATGGCGTCCAGAGGGATGCCTGCATCCTGATAGCCTTTTGCCACGCTTCGGATGTCCTCTTCGGTCTGATATCCCCAGCGGCTCTGTCCACAGCCAAAAGCCCACTTGGGAGGAATGTAGCTCCTTCCGATCATCTGGCGGAAGGTATGGACGATTGCGGATGGAAGGTCTTCTTCGATCAGATACAGATCCAGAGCCCATTCCTCTGGCGTGATGATGAGCGTGTCCTTCTGCGTATAGCCGATGTCAAATGTCAGCCTGCCCGGATAATCAATGAAGATTCCAAAAGGTTTTTCCCCGCCGATGATCAGAAAGTTATGAGCTCCGTAAAGAGAATGGGTCGTCTCGGTATGATGAGGATCATCTGTACAGTTGCTGGTATAGCTCCAGCCTCGTTTGTTGATGCCCCGGATCTGTTCGCCCAGCCCGTATACCGGAGCATTTTCCAGGAGTGTATAGATAAGAGACTCTTCAGTTTTTGTAAAATAAGGGAGGTCGCCTGAATGGACAGGGTACTCTTTTACAATGGCCTCTGTAGGAAATGGATTTCCAAAAGAATATTTGCGTACCATAGATTTCTCCTTTCGGTTTCAGTAGTGTTATGATACTATTATATAAGCGAAAAACCGGTAATTCTTGTATATTTCTGACGATTTTTAACACAATCCTGTCGTAAAAGAAAGGGAGAGAAAAAGGATGGATGAGAAAAGACAGTATCTGGAAAAAGGGCGGCATGGTACCCCGATGTTTCCGGTGGAGTATTATGACTGTGTATACCCGATCAATCTGGCCGGGCTGCCGGTTCATTGGCATGAGGAATTTGAGATTACTTATGTGCGGAAAGGGAGCTGTACTTATCTGATCGATCTGACTCCCTGTCAGGTAAGAGAGGGAGATTTTTTATTTCTTCCATCTGGTGTTCTTCATGGAATTCCGGAAGGGAATATGAAGATTCTGGAGACGGACAGTTTCGTGTTTCATCCAGGGATGCTGGGCGGGACGGATGTATGCGGCGTCAAATACATTTCACCGCTGGAAAAGGGAGAAATCCATTTCCCGGCAGTGATTCCGCAGACGGATCAGGATGATCAGCTGAAGGAAAGCTTCAGGAGGCTGAAGAAAAATTTTCTTGAAAAAGAGCCGGGGTATGAGCTGGCAGTGAAAGCCAGCCTCCTGGAAATCATCCTGGCATTATACCGGAAAGTGCCCTGCCGGTGTGAAGGTGGGAAGAACCAGGAGGTGCTGGGGCGGATTCGGGCAGTGATCCAGTACATTAAGGAGAATTACCAGCGGCAGATCACGGTAGCGGAGCTGGCAGAAGTCTGCCATTTCAGCGAATATTATTTTATGCGGTTTTTCAAGCAATATATGAATACTACCTGTATTGAATATATGAACCAGTACCGGATGGAAATCGCGGCAGGCAAGCTGTTGTCGGGGGTGGAAAGTGTGACGGATATTGCTCTGGATACCGGATTTCACAATATTTCATATTTTAATCGTGTGTTTAAGAAAAAATTCGGGATGACTCCGAAGGAGTACCGGAAAGCTTTCCGGGAAACAGAAAAATAAGAAGGGGCTGTCGCACTAAATAATTAGTGCGGCAGCACTTTTTTGCAGAGAATAA
>OGRN01001596.1_pt1 | contig 18968 bp, 17 predicted proteins | sample 1553401 | NCBI WGS metagenome assembly OGRN01 (sample SAMEA2580096, study PRJEB22360) | human gut metagenome | biome: human gut; feature: human-associated habitat; material: faeces | place: Denmark | collected 2008/2010 | reverse complement strand
TATTCTCCTTTTCAATCTATTATTTGTTCTTTTGTGCTTCTTCCCAAGCTAACTGGAAAGCACTTTTTTCTTGTTTTAATTCTGCTTCCTGTTTTTTATTATAGTTTCGCAAATCCCGTTTCCCTGCAACATTACGTTTCTCTTTTAGCTTTTCATTCATACGATCAAATTTTTCACGAAAGCCACATACACATGTATATAGTTTTTTATCTTTTTCTCCTACAACTGTCAATTTTTTATGACAGTTAGGACATCGAGCATTACTAATATAAGATACCTGTTGTTTATAACGACAGCCTGGATTACTGCATACTAGCATTTTTCCTTTCTTGCCATTTACATCCAATAAATGACTTCCACACTCAGGACATAATTTCTGTGTCATATTATCATGACGGTAACTAGCTTCACTTGATTTTACATCATCAACTAGTTGTGATGCATATTGCTGCATCTCTTTAATGAATTTAGAAGATTTTAACTTTCCTTTACTTATCAATGCTAATTTTTCTTCCCATTTTGCAGTAAGTAAAGCTGAAGTTCTGTATCACACAGATGAAAATGGCAAAAAACTTGAGCCTATGGAACTTGCTTATATTGATGTTCCTGATGAGTTCACTGGAATTGTTATTGAAAAACTCGGTCAGAGAAAAGGTGAACTCCGCAATATGACTCCGTCAAACGGTGGATATACTCGTCTCGAATTCCTTATCCCGGCACGTGGACTGATCGGATACCGTGGTGAGTTCATGACAGATACAAAAGGAAATGGTATCATCAACACAAGCTTTGAAGGATATGCACCATACAAAGGAGATATCCAGTATCGTAAACAGGGATCTCTGATCGCATTTGAGACTGGTGAATCCGTAACTTATGGTCTGTACAGTGCCCAGGAGCGTGGTACTCTCTTCATCGGAGCCGGTGAGAAAGTATATTCCGGTATGGTTATCGGACAGAATGGTAAAGCTGAAGATATCGAACTGAACGTATGTAAGACAAAACATCTTACTAACACACGTTCTTCCAGCGCAGATGAAGCACTTCGTCTGACACCTCCGCGTGTTCTCAGCCTCGAACAGGCACTTGACTTTATTGATACCGATGAACTTCTTGAAGTAACACCGGAAAATCTGCGTATCCGCAAGAAGATTCTGGATTCCAGAATGAGAAAACGCAGCACGATCAATAAATAATATTCGTGTTTGAAACTTATGCTCGCCGATCAAAATAGTATTCATTAATTATCTGATAATTTTAAAATCGTCCTAAAGTTTTGAAAATTTTCATAATTTTAGGACGATTTATTGTATACAGAAAATCTTTTTCATGTTATAATGTAACCATGATACAGAAGTAATCTAATCATTCTTCTGTATAATTTGAACAAAGGAGTTGAGCAGCATGAAATTTATTATCAGCGGAAAAAACATCGAGGTAACACCGGGATTAAAGGATGCTATCGAACAGAAATTAGGAAAACTTGAAAGGTACTTCACTCCTGAAACAGAAATCAATGTAACGCTCAGTGTAGAAAAAGGACGTCAGAAAATTGAGGTAACAATCCCAGTCAAAGGAAATATTATCCGTTCTGAGCAGACAAGCAATGATATGTATGTTTCCATTGATCTTGTAGAAGAGATCATCGAACGCCAGCTTCGCAAATATAAGAACAAACTGGTTGCTCGTAATCAGGGACATCCTACATCATATGCTCCATCAGGTAACAGCTTCAGAAAAGAATTCTTTGATTCAGAAGAAGAGACAACAGAAGACGATGAAGTCCGTATCGTTCGTACAAAGAAGTTTGGTATTAAACCAATGTTTCCAGAAGATGCCTGTGTTCAGATGGAACTTCTCGGACATAACTTCTTCGTATTCTCCAACGCCGAGACTGATGAAGTCAATGTAGTATACAAAAGAAAAGATGGTTCATTTGGTCTGATCGAACCAGAATTCTCATAGAACATATCTATTCAGTATAAGTAGATTTATTGAATGTTATATGACACACACTTAAAGGAAAGGATCCCCTGCCAGATATTCCGGCAGGGGGTCCTTTCTATCTCACAAAACAACATCTTCTATGAGAATTATTCTTCATCAAAAATCTTAATTCCATCTTCTGTCCTTGCAAACCAACAGGTTGTCTCTTCATCCAGAACCACCTGACCGTTTGTCCCTTCCATCAGTTCAGCCCGCAGGCTGCCCATCTCATCTGTCGGAACAAACACTGTCATTTCAACCTTATCTGTGTAAACAGGTTCTAATTGATCCAGATTTCGATTTGCAATCAGATATTGAATTTTTCCCAAATCCGTATAATTCGTCTCAATTCCGAGTTTCACCCCATGAATCCTTGCAATGCTCTCACTGTTCTTCAATCCTTCGATCGTTGCTGCTGTATAAGCCCTGACCAGTCCACCTGTTCCAAGAAGCGTACCTCCAAAATATCTTGTAACAATTACAAGTACATTCGTCAGTTCTCTCCCACGGATCACCTCCAAAATCGGTTTTCCTGCTGTTCCTGCCGGTTCTCCATCATCACTCATTCTTTCTGCCGCCGGATTCCTTCCTATAATGTAAGCCCAGCAATGATGTCTCGCATCCCAGTACTGCTTTCTTGTCTGCTCTAAAATCTCCATGGCTTCTTCTTCTGATGTGACCGGATGCACTTCTGCAATAAATCTGGATTTCTTTTCAACAATTTCTCCGTCTCCGCCCTTATATATTGTATGGTAGATTTCCATTTTTCAGTCTCCCATTCCTTTTTTTATTTTTGCTATATTTGAAAATATTTCTTTATCTAATATACCATGCTTTTCTATATAAAACTGTATTTTTTCTTAAGATTTTCAGGAAAATTTGAACTTTTCAAATTTACCTTTATTTACATCGGTAAATTTGATATAATCATAGAAGTCAATAAAGGAGGATATTATACGTGAATTACGGAAAATCGAATCTTTCTAGAAGAAAAAAGCGAATTTCTTCTAAAAAGAAAAGGAAAAAGAAGCGAGTCGGCGTACGTTTTTTCAAAGCCCTCATTATTTGTTTTCTGCTTTTGATCGTCATTGGGGCAGCCGGAGTTGGCATATATGTAAAAAAAGTGATTGACAATACACCGGAAGTCACAGCAAAGGACATTATGCCACAGGGCTATACAACGAATATTGTCGATTCCAATGGAACTTTGCTTGAGCAACTCAAAGACTCTGATTCTAACCGTGTTTACAAGAAATATGACGAGATTTCACCATACATGGGAAAAGCTTTTGTTGCGATCGAGGACGAACGTTTCTTCAAGCATAATGGTATTGATATCCAGGGAATTATCCGTGCCGGTGTCAATGGTGTTGCACATGGCTTCCATTTCACAGAAGGAGCCAGCACATTAACCCAGCAGCTGATCAAAAATAATGTATTCCCTAATTTCATCAATGAGAGTAAGTATCAGCGAATTGAACGTAAAATCCAGGAACAGTACCTTGCACTAAAGATTGAAAAAGAGATGAGTAAGGAAGAGATTCTTGAAGCATACATGAACACAATCAATTTAGGTCAGGGATGCCTCGGAGTTCAGACAGCCGCACAGCGTTACTTTAATAAAGATGCAAAAGACCTGACTCTTTCTGAATGTGCAGTTATCGCAGCGATCACTCAGAGTCCGTCGAATCTGAATCCTGTTAGCAACCCGGAGAATAATGCAAAAAGACGGGAAAAAGTACTGAAAAACATGAAGGAACAAGGCTCTATCACAAAGGATGAATACGATGAGGCTATGGCTGATAATGTATATGACCGCATTTCCGAAACAGCGTCAAATACAACTGCATCCAAACCTTACACTTATTTCATCGATGCTGTCATAAATCAGGTTGTAGATGATCTTGTAACTGAGAAGAGTTATACAGAAACACAGGCATATAATCTGCTCTATAGCGGCGGCCTTACGATCAACGTTACACAGGATGCTGATATCCAGTCCATCTGTGATGACGAAGTTGCTAATGTAGGGGATTATCTCAATGGTGATACAGAATATGGGCTTGATTACGCACTTACTATCCACAGGGCAGATGGTTCTTCTGAGAACTACAGCAAAGAACAACTTGCTTCTTATATTCAGACTGCATGGGGATATGACACTCCTCTTCTCTACGGTTCTGAAGAAGCTGCACAGGAAGCAGTTGATGCATTTAAATCAACGCTCAATATCAATGAGGCTGACGGAGACACTGTTGATGAGAGAATTGAGCTCTCACCTCAGCCGCAGGCTTCTGTTGTTGTGATGGATCAGTATACCGGACAGGTGAAAGCCATCGTCGGTGGACGCGGCGAAAAGAAATCCAGTCTTTCTCTAAACCGTGCCACAGATTCTGCAAGACAGCCTGGATCCTGTTTCAAGATTCTTGCTGCTTATGCACCGGCACTTAACGAAGGAAAGATCACTCTTGCAACAACAATTGATGATGAAGAATATGAATATAAAAACGGACAGTCCGTAAACAACTGGGATAAAAAATATATCGGTCCGACACGTGTCCGTTATGGAATCGAACATTCTATGAACGTCCTTGCCGTTAAGACATTAACTGACTATGTTGGTGAAACGGAAAGTTATGATTATCTTCTTGATTTTGGATTTACAACACTGACTGAAGATGATAAATATTCACAGGCGAAAGCTCTTGGTGGTATCACAAACGGTGTATATAATATCGAGATGACAGCTGCCTATGCAGCAATTGCCAATGGTGGAACTTACATGAAACCGATTCTTTACACACAGGTTCTGGATCATGAAGGAAATGTTCTTCTCGATAACACAACCCCTGAGACACATGAAGTCTTAAAAGACTCCACTGCTTATCTTCTGACAAGTGCAATGGAAGACGTTGTCAACGGTGCCGGTGGAACCGGTGGTTCTGCAAGACTGAGCAACATGCCTGTTGCCGCTAAAACAGGTCCCAGCCAGGAAAGCCGCGACTTGTGGATTTCAGCATTTACGCCTTATTATACAGCGTCTGTATGGGGTGGATATGATGAGCATAAGACAATGGATCGATTAAGCCAGAACTGGCATCAGAAACTTTGGAGAAATATCATGGAACGTATCCAGGATACAAAAGGCCTTGAGTACAAGGACTTTGAAATTCCATCCTCTGTCGAAGAAAAGACGGTTTGTACTAAAACAGGACTCCTTGCCACAAGCAGTTGTCCTGCCATTACAGAGTATTTTTCAAAAGACAATGTTCCGACTAAGAGCTGTAGTGGTCACTATTTTGCGCCATCAGAATACTATGAGAAAGATGACACCGAGAGTTCTGATGAAACCACACCTGCTACAGGTACCGATTCTTCTGGAGCAACATCATCACCGGATTCTTCCTCTGGTGGAACAACAACCGAACCCGCTGCCGGCGGAGACTCTGGTGGAACAACCGGAACAACTACAGGTGATACTGATACTTCCGGCAGCACTACTGGTAGCGACACTGAAAGTGGAAGTACCACTCAATAAGTAAATTATGCGCCGCAAGGTACACCTAAAAAGGAGAGGCTATACAAAACGCCTCTCCTTTTCGCATACTTATATAACTGATTGCTCTTGTCATCCTATCCGTATCTCTCTGATACAATATTCTGCTATCTTGTTTTACGGTTAATATATCTTGCTTTATATTTAGAATATACAATCGTCTGATCTTTATATAAACTATAATATCCGGAAACCGCATAGCTGATTGATATCGCGATCAGATAATATGCTGCTCCTGAAAATCCAAACAGTTCGAATGAAATCAGCATTGCCGTAATCGGACAGTTCGTCACTCCGCAGAAAAGTGCAACCATGCTGGCTGCCGCTGCTAATTCCGGTGAAAATCCAAGTATTCCACCGGCAACACATCCAAATGTTGCACCTATACTGAATGCCGGTACAATCTCACCACCACGATATCCTGCCCGCATCGTAAGTGCTGTAAGTAACATTTTCCATAAAAAATCAAGTGGTCTTGCTTCACCCTTTTCAATAGCTCTTGCGATCAATCCACTACCTGCTCCCATATAATCTTTTGTATTCAGACATATTGTGATCAGAATGATCACTCCTGCTGCAACAACAATTCTAATATACGGATTTTTCAGATACTTTGCATACAACTGCCCTACTGTTTTTAGCAAGATACAGAATAGAATACTTAAAATCCCACACCCCACTGCGATCAGTGCCATCTTAAGTCCTGACTCCACAGTAAGTCCCGGGATAGAATGTACCGGAAATGTCTCCGGATCAATCCCCATTCCTGTTGCAAACTCTGCTGCAATGATAGCTGCAATCACACACGGAAGAAGTGCTGCGTAATACATTACCCCCACGCTCACAACTTCCATTGCAAAAACTGCTGCTGCCATCGGTGTTCCAAACACGGCTGCAAACGCTGCACTCATTCCGCACATGATCATCACATGGTGATCAAATTCATCTAAATGAGCCAGTTTTCCAAGCCAATTTCCAATACTTCCACCAAACTGTATCGACGCACCTTCTCTTCCTGCCGAGCCACCGGTAAGATGCGTCAATAATGTTGACACAAAAATCAATGGTGCTGACAGAAACGGAACATCATCCTTTGATTTAATTGTAGCAAGTACCTGATTCGTTCCTCCGTCCTGCCTTCCTATCTTCTCATACATAAATACAATCAGAACTCCTGCAACCGGCAAAAGCATAAAAATCCAATTATGTGTATCCCTGTATTCCGTTGCTGCCTTGATACATCCTGCAAATATTGCACTCGCACCGCCTACAACCAGACCTGTCAAAACAGAAAGCCCCATCCATTTCAGAAAATTTTCCGTGTTCTGTCGGATCCTTTCATAATAATACTTTATTACTATTTTTGTATCATGAGAATGTTTTCGTTTTCCCATCTCCGCATTTTCTGTATTTTCTTTTTCTTCCATTTGCATTTCCCCTCGTGTATTTCTCTTTTATTTCGAACTCTGATTACTTTCTTATGTTCAGATAGAATCCCTTGCCTTATTTATTATAAAATGATTTTCCTCACCATGCAACACAGAAAAAAGGATGGTTTTCTCACATTCGAACGTTTCTTGTTCGTTGTGTCAAACCATCCTCTAAATCAATTATTCTTCTTATACGGTGATGTGAGTGTCAAAAGTAAATTTTGCCACTCACTAATGTAACCGGATTGCTCCATTGCTATGCAATTCCCGCAATCCTCGAACACCTCAAACTCCCATAAAATGGCGTATTCACACCATTTTATTCCGTTTTCGGTGTTCGGCGTGTCAATAAGTATAAATTGCTTATTTGTGCGAGCACAAACGCAATTTATACTTTTGACACTTACATCATATCATAAGAAAGAAAAGGAGTCGACTGCTCTTCTTTACAGTCAACTCCTGCTTTTCTTTCTCTGTTATCTTCTAATTATTCACTGAATGATGCACAACCAGGCTTTCCCGATCGATTGCCTTAAAAGAATACCCCAGATTTTTATAGTACTCCATTACCGTCGGAAGTGCCTGAATGGTAGACTCCTTCGCCTCTGTGTCATGGAACAGGAGCATTACTTTGGTATACTCATCCGTCTCTGACTGTGCGATGATCTGATCTGCCGTAACCGTTCCTCCGTCTCCACTGCTCACATTCCAGTCATAATACTGGTATCCCTTATCCAACACCTGCTGTGTCAGCTGTGTCATGATTCCTGCCGAGTATTTTTTTGAAATAGAATTCGATGCGCCTCCCGGAAAACGGATAAAACATGGAACAAATCCAAGCTGTTCCTTTGCCACCTCTCCTATTTTCTCAAGATCATCAAAATAAGCATCCACAGATGCATAGACCTGATCATATTCATGCGTATAGCTGTGAAGTCCAATTGTATGTCCCTCATCATAAACCTTCTTGATCATAGGAAAATAATCCGGCTGCTGGGCAGTAATGAAAAAGGTAGCTTTCGCATCATACTGATCCAGAATATCGAGCACACGCTGCGTATTTGCAGACGGACCATCATCAAATGTCAGATAAACGACTTTCTCATCATCCTGCGGATCCATGGTTCCAACTGCAACTCCCGGCTGAAGAGACATGGACTTATCTCTTTCTGCCTTTGCTGCCTCTTCTGCTTTTTTCGCCTCTTCTTCGGCTTTTTTCTTCTCTTGTGCTTCTTTCTCTTTCTGTATTTCTACCTGACGTAAAGCTGCTGCTTCCCGCGCATTTGCCACCATACATACACCTGTTCCGACAATCGCAAAAAACACAAGACCTACCAGTATGTTGAAATAAATATTGTTCTCCTGACGCATTCTTTTATAACTATGCCAGACACTCACCAGTACATCTTTTATCTTTATCAACATTTCCTTTATCTTTTGCTGCATTCTTTCTCCCATTCCCTTTGCATTACTGCAAAGAGTCCTCTTTTTCTTACGGATATTGCTGACATCACCATTTCCATCATCTTTAGCATACAATATCCATATGATTATATTTATTATAAACCATACTTCTTAAATATGTAGTAATGATTCATTAAGAATTATTCGAAAAATATTACATTTCTGTTACTTACTATCCTGTACTACTGTTCACACTACATGAGACCAGCAATGCATCCCCATCCATCCGTATTTGACCATTTTCTTTACAGGTGTTAAAATAACTTTACAGATAAGCAATCACCGCATTCGTATGATCTGCCACAGAACACAGAAAGGAGAATACCCGCAATGGAGGATAAGCGTATCACCAAAACAAAACGTGCTTTAAAGTCTGCTCTTTTGGAGCTTTTAACCACACAGGCTTTTGATGTAATTTCAATCACTGAATTATGTAAGATTGCCAATGTCAGCCGGATCACTTTCTACACACATTATAAAGATAAATTTGCCCTCCTTGACGACACTTTCAATGATATGCTGATTATTGGAAAAGAAGGATACCATCGCAGACAAGAGGAAAACAATCCTGAAAACAATCTCACACAGGGATATCTGAACGTTTTGGACAGTATTTTGTCTCTTTACTATGAACGTTATGATTTTTTCCAGCATGTCGTACCGGAAACAAATCCTTACCTGGCTTTTCGATTTTATCGGATCCTCTTAGACACGGTAGAATCTCATACAGATAAGCTGAAAGCTTCTTATTCTTTAAAATATTCTGCAAGACAGATTGCCGGATTCATCTGCTTTGGTCTGTTCGGATTTATCAGTGAGTCTTATACATCAAAAGTACCGTTAGAACAGGTTCAGGCCGGAGCAAGACAACTTTTAACAGATCTTCTGCAATCCAAAATTCTTGTATAATGTTTTGCATTTGTAACTGTTCAAAGCCAAGCAAAATTTCAAAAAAGATGTAAAATGCTTGCATTTTTAGATTTAAACATGAAAAAGAACATGCCCCACAGTTTCAAGACTTCTTAAACAGAAACTTTTATTCTCTGGTCATGTTCTTTTTTATTTTTAATAGTTACGCCTCTTTTTCTTTGTAATGATGCGCCTCTTCGAGCATCATATCTTTCACTTTCATCAGTCGGATCTGTGTACTACGCTCATTCTCATCCAGTTTCATTGTAATGTATTTGATACTTTCCTCTGTCTCTGGAATGATAACATGCTCCAGTGCATTTACACGACGTCTTGTCTTCTCAATCTCTGCCGCCATCAGCTGACATGCTTTTTCACATTCTGCAAGTCGGATCATATCTGGGAGGATATCTGATAAAGACTTCACTGCTCCATCAAGATCACTGGAAGTAAACGCAAATCCATAAGAATAGATATCATTTTCATCCGCTGTTCTTGTTTTGGATGTGAAGGTCGGAATCTCAACGCTCATAACATTCTTCTCATCAACTATAAGTCCAACTTCCTGCTTCGGAGCCATCAATGCAGTATTCAGTGCTGCCTCTGACATTCCGGCCCGGGCAATAACAAAATTACGGTTCGCAGAGAGAATTCCTTCTTCTACACGAAGTCTCACTTCCATATTTTCTCGGACAAGATCCAGATACTGGCGCATCAGCTCATCACGCTTATCTTTCAAAAGCTTGTGACCACGAATGGCTGTAATCCGCTTTTTCTTCAAACGGGTTAGTTCCATACGGGTTGGATTCACTTGTTTCGCAGCCAATACCGCCACCTCCTCTTTCTATCTTCGATTATTCTGTCTATTCTTACTCTTTGTCGTAATATTCATCCAGATATTTATCGTCAATTCGTTTGAGTTCGGTACGCGGCAGCATGCGAAGCAGCTTCCATCCGATATTCAATGTTTCCTCAATGCTTCGGTCTGTCTGATATCCCTGAGATACATATTCTTTCTCAAATGCATCTGCGAAACGTGCATATTTCAGGTCAATTTCTGTCAGTGCGGCCTCTCCCAGGATAACCATCAGCTCTTTTGCATCTTTACCACGCGCATAAGCGGCAAACAACTGATTCATCGTATTGGCATGATCTGCTCTTGTCTTACCTGCTCCGATTCCTTTATCTTTCAGACGGGACAGAGATGGAAGAACATCAATTGGAGGTGTTACTCCTTTTCTGTAAAGCTCACGGCTTAAGATGATCTGTCCTTCCGTGATATATCCTGTCAGGTCAGGGATTGGATGAGTCTTGTCATCCTCAGGCATTGTCAGGATCGGGATCATTGTGATACTTCCCTTCTTGCCATTCTGACGCCCTGCTCTTTCATACAGTGTTGCAAGGTCTGTGTACAGATATCCCGGATATCCACGACGTCCAGGAACTTCCTTTCTGGCTGCGGATACCTCACGCAATGCATCTGCGTAGTTTGTGATATCTGTCAGAATAACAAGGACATGCATATCCTTTTCAAATGCAAGATACTCCGCTGCTGTCAGCGCCATACGTGGTGTTGCGATACGCTCGATTGCCGGGTCATTCGCAAGGTTTACAAACAATACTGTTCTGTCGAGTGCTCCTGTCTCACGGAAGCTTTCGATAAAGAAGTTAGACTCCTCGAAAGTAATACCCATAGCAGCAAATACAACCGCAAAGTTTTCATTTGTTCCAAGTACCTTTGCCTGACGGGCAATCTGTGCTGCCAACTGTGCATGCGGCAGACCAGATGCTGAGAAGATTGGAAGCTTCTGTCCACGAACCAGTGTATTCAATCCATCAATTGCAGATACTCCTGTCTGGATAAACTCCTCCGGATAACATCTGGCCGCCGGATTCATCGGAAGACCATTGATATCCATTCTGGCATCCGGAAGGATCTGCGGACCCTCATCAATCGGATTACCAAGTCCATCAAAGACACGTCCAAGCATATCTTCTGATACGCCAAGTTCCATGCTTCGTCCAAGAAATCGGACTTTGCTGTTGGAGAGGTTAATACCTGTTGAACTTTCAAACAGCTGTACAAGGACATCGCTTCCGTTCACTTCCAGAACTTTACATCTTCTAGTCTCTCCGCTCGCCAGCTCGATTTCTCCAAGCTCATCATATGTTACGCCTTCTACTCCATGCACCAGCATCAGAGGTCCGGCCACTTCCTGAATGGTTCTATATTCTTTTGGCATTTAACCTTCCTCCTTTACAAATGCTGCTGCGATCTGAGCGCTTAATGTCTCATCAACCTGTTTAAATTCTTCGTCAAGCTTATCTTCTGTCACATATTTAAAACGTCCGATCTGCTCTCTGACCGGCATTGAGATCAGCTTCTGAAGTGATGCACCATCTTTTAATGCATCGGTTGCTCTGTCAAAGAATTCGTTAACAAGAACCATCATCATGTGCTGTTTCTTCAATGACGTATACGTATCTACTTCATGGAAAGAGTTCTGATGCAGGAAGTCCTCACGAATCGATCTTGCAGCTTCCATCTTCAGACGGTCGGACGGTGAAAGTGCGTCCATACCTACCATCTTAACGATCTCTTCCAGTTCTGCTTCTTCCTGAAGCAGTGTCATCATCTTCTGACGGCCTTCCATCCAGTCTTCGGCAACCTGTCCGTTAAACCATTTTTCCATATCATCCAGATACAGGGAGTAACTCTTCAACCAGTTGATTGCCGGGAAATGTCTCTTGTATGCCAGGGATGCATCCAGTCCCCAGAACACTTTGACGATACGAAGTGTTGCCTGTGATACCGGCTCAGATGTATCACCACCCGGAGGAGATACTGCTCCGATAACGGAAAGTGCTCCTTCTCTTCCTTCTTTTCCAAGAGAAACTACATGTCCGGCACGCTCATAAAACTGAGCCAGACGACTTCCAAGATAAGCCGGATATCCTTCTTCACCAGGCATCTCTTCCAGACGTCCTGACATCTCACGAAGTGCCTCAGCCCAACGGGATGTTGAGTCTGCCATAAGTGCTACAGAATATCCCATATCACGGAAATACTCTGCTATTGTAATTCCTGTGTAAATGGATGCCTCACGAGCTGCAACCGGCATATCCGATGTATTTGCGATCAGAACAGTTCTCTGCATCAAAGGCTGTCCTGTCTTCGGGTCCTTCAGTTCAGGGAACTCGTTCAGAACGTCTGTCATCTCATTTCCACGCTCTCCACATCCGATGTAGACAACAATATCTGCCTCAGCCCATTTTGCAAGCTGATGCTGGATTACTGTCTTTCCACTTCCGAAAGGTCCCGGAACGGCCGCAACACCGCCCTTGGCGATTGGGAAGAATGTATCGATAACACGCTGTCCTGTTACAAGTGGCATCTCCGGTGGAAGTTTCTTCTTATACGGACGACCGCGACGAACCGGCCACTTCTGCATCATAGTTAATTCTTTTTCGCCTTTTTCTGTTTCAACAACTGCTACAATATCTTCTACTGTAAATGTTCCTTCTTTGATTTCCTTGATTGTTCCTTTAATTCCGTAAGGAACCATGATCTTCTGCTGTACAAGAACTGTTTCCTGAACTGTACCGATCACATCTCCTGTCTCTACTTCATCTCCAACCTTTACAGTAGGAACAAACTCCCATTTCAGATTTCTCTTAAGAGACGGAACTTCAACTCCTCTTTTCAGGTTATTTCCGGAAATCTTCATAATATCATCCAGTGGTCTCTGGATTCCGTCATAAATACTTGCGATCAGACCAGGTCCTAATTCTACAGACATTGGAACATCCATAGATTCAACCGGTTCTCCAGGTCCGAGACCTGATGTCTCTTCATATACCTGGATGGATGCCTCGTCACCGTGCATCTCAATGATCTCTCCGATCAGACGCTGTTCCGATACACGGACAACGTCAAACATATTCGCATCACGCATTCCCTCTGCGATAACAAGAGGTCCTGCGACTTTTTTAATCACTCCTGTGCTCATTCGCTTACTCCTCCAAACAGAATATCTGATCCGACGGCCTGCTCAACTGTCTTCTTCACGCCTTCAACTCCGGCTCCTGTATTCCCCGACACACCCGGGATCTGAATAATCGCCGGAAATGTCTGCTCACCGTACTTGTTGATTTCTGACGGAATCTGTGCAGCCACAGCCTCTGTAATATAGATAATGCCGTAATTTCCTTCTGCAAGCTGGCGAAGCTTTGTCTTCGCCTCATCCCGGTCCTTCACAGGGCAGATGCTAAGACCGAGGGTGGCAAATCCATAGATACTGTCATAATCGCCCATTACTGCAATCTTATACATACATCTCCCTTATCCTTTCCCGGATTGCTTCATCCGGAAATTCATTCTGCTTTCCGGTCAGTATAATCCGTACTGTCTTGATCTCATTTTGTCTGGCTAACAGATACGCCAGAAGCGGTCCAACGGAAAATGATTCATATTTCTGTGACCTCATAGAATCTGTCATTTTATTATCACACCAGCGTTCAAATGCAGACGGTGATATACGCAGTGCATCGGCACCTTCACGATAAGATGTTCCTTCCAGATACTGTGCGATCTCCTCCGCACCGGCCAATGCTGCCTGTGTCAGCTGATCCACATTGATCTCGGAACAATTTACCATTGCTTTCTTCATAAATTCTGCATTTTTCCCTGTCTTCTGAGATCTTACTGCAATCTTAATATCAGCGATTGCAACTGCTGTCTGTGCATACTCTTCAATGATCTTCTCACCTGATTTTTTCCCTGCTTCCAGCATAGCTTCCAGTGTTGCGCGATCAATAATAAGATCGCACAACTGTCCGTCTCTTGTGTGAAGCAGAGTGTCAAATGCTTCTCTTGCTGTTGCTGGCATATTACCCGGCAGCTTATCAAATTCTTTGTTCTGGACAAGTGCAAACATCTCTTCTCCAGAAATCTCACAGTCATCGTAAAAAATGTTTTTATTCTCTACTTCCGTACACACTTCTTTGATCGCTGCTTTCAGATTGTGATAAAGTTTTGGAAGTGACAGAACATCGAATACATGCATATCCGGTGCCACCTCACGGATTGTCTGCCACATCTTCTCTTCTTCCTTATTCAGAACTTCATCTGCATCCAACGTTCCTGCTGTCAGATCTCCCCAGCCCTTTTCAACCAGAAGCTGTAGAGCCTGTTCTGCACTCTTGCACGCAAGAAGCTGTTCGATCACTGCATTCGTTAAAAGAGAGACTTCCAGTGCACGGATTCTGGCAACCGCATAGGTATATTTTGTCTTACTCAAGATTATCCCTCCTTGCGGCTACACTGCTGTAAACAGCTGCCGGTTCACTTTATCTGATAGCTCTTCTCTTCTTGCATCAAACAACGCTTTGATCGTACAATTTTCTTCGATGCCGCCATAGGTCAGGATAAATCCCCCATCCATTCCGTCCGGCACTGTCTCTGTAAGTTCCAGGCTTCCGCCTTTCTTCTTCGCTGTTTCATATACTTTTTCCATATACCCTTGAGGCATACGTTTTCTGTCTTTCTCTGTAAAGCAGATGGTTCCTTCTTCCGGAAGTACATACTTCTCAAGAACCTTTTCAAGCATTGCAAAATAAGCTGCATCATCAAGCTCTCCGACTGCTTTGTAAGCATCTTCAAGAACTTCACTGATCACTTCCTGTTTCGCCTCAAGTACTGCCTTGCGCTTTCTCATATCTGATGAAGAGGCCAGGCGTTTCACAGAATCTTCTGCTCTGGCTTCTGCCTGTGCGACAATCTTCCGTGCATCTTTCTCTGCCTGTGCTTTTGCTTCCCCAATTATAGAATCCGCCTGTGCGTGTGCCTGTGCGAGTATCTCTTTTGCATTGTCCTGCGCCTCTGCGATTATCTGCGCTTTCATTTTGTCAAGTCCACTCATCTCCACGCTCTCCTTTTTATTTATTTCTTACAGCTGGATACCACTTACTGCGAGGAAGGAAATCAGAAGAGCCAGGATCGCATATGTCTCAACCATTGCCGGGAACAGCATTGCTTTACCAAACTGCTCTGGCTTCTTTGCTACGATTCCGATAGAAGCCGCTGCTGTCTTACCCTGTGCGATACCTGAAATCAATCCAACAATACCGATTGGGAGACAAGCTGCAAGGATCATAAGTCCTGACTGAACGCTAACTTCTACTCCGCCACCGCCGAGAATACCAATTTTAGAAAGTGTAATAAATCCAACAAGCAGTCCATACAGTCCCTGTGTACCTGGGAGCAGCTGCATGATAAGTACTTTAGCGAATTTGCTCGGGTCTTCTGTTACAACACCTGATGCTGCCTGTCCTGCGATTCCTACACCTAACGCAGATCCTGCACCTGCGAATAATACTGCGATTGCTGCGCCTAATAATCCATATACAACTCCAAGTTCACCTGCTATATTCATAATGTTGTTTCCTCCTTAACATCAACATATTTCGTATTTTCTTTAAAAGGCTCGAATGCTTTTCCGCCGCCTTCATAAAATTTTCCGAAGAATTCCACAAACTGTAAACGGTTTGTGTGTACATAAGCTCCCAGCAGATTGATCGCCAGGTTCAATACGTGTCCCACAATGAAGATCACAATGAAAAGAATCACACCGATCACATTGTTTGGAAGCATTGCTCCCATCTGATTAATAACGGATGCGATAACTCCTGTTGCAAGTCCCAGTGCAAGAAGTCTTGAATAGGACAATGCGTCACTGAGCCATCCTGTCACATTATACAAATCATACGCTCCAAGCGCAAGCCGAAGCGCCGGATTCTTGTTTGCTCTTCCTGACATCAGCACAATACCGATTGCTCCACCCGCAGCCATCACTTTTGCAGCAGTGTTCAAAGCTGCCGGGAACACGATCGTAGTCTGTGCGATCGATGCGAAAATGTCACTTGGAAGCAGCATCAGGATCAACCCAATCAGCATCACAAACCAAAGTACAACGTCACAGATAAAATCTACAACCTTACCATCTTTTAAGCACAGATAACCTTTAATTCCAAGTCCTACGAACAAATGAATTGTTCCAAATAACAAAGAATAAACCAGAAGTTTCATTGGATCATTCAATGGAACAAACCAAAGTGCCGGAACTGTTACCGTATGTCCGAAGAATTTTTCTGAAACAATGTCTACGATATTTCCAAAATATCCTCCAAATAGAACGCCCCATACAAGTGTAGATACTCCACAGTAGAAGAACAGTTTCAAAGATTTTGCCATGCTCTGTGACATTCTTGGATATTTCTTCACAAGAATCGCACACACAATTGCAACAACTGCTCCATACGCTGCATCTGACAACATCATTCCGAAGAAAAATACGTAGAAGAATGACATGATCGTTGTCGGATCGATTTCTCCGGCATGCGGTAATCCGTAAGATTCTACAATACCTTCCATGTTTGTAGAGAATGGGTTATTCTTTAAAATAACCGGTGCTTCTTCACCTTCTTCAATGTCTTCAATATCTACCATACAGTTATATTTCTCTGTCAAAGATTTCTCTACCGGACCTGACTCACATGCCGGTATATATCCACTTATCACAAATGTACGCTTTGACTGAAGAAGATCTCCGAGAACTGCATACTTATCTGCTCGGACTCTGTAATAATCTGCTACGGCCTGAAGTTCTTTTCTTTTGGAAGCCAGGCTCTTAAGTTCTGCCTCGCACTGCGTCATCCGCTCTCTTGACGCTGCTATCTCTGTTTCCAGTACTTCCTTCTGCTCTTTTGGTGTCTTGCTCCAGTTCTGGGACGGTCTTGCAAATCCTGCACTCCGAAGTGCTTCTTCCACTGTCTGGAGTTGTTCTTTCAAACAGATGACTGCAATGCAGATCATATTAGATTCTGCTGAAACTAAATGTACATCGACCCCTGTTTTCTCCATCACTTCCGGAGTCTTCTCAAGTAGAATGGAATAAATGTTCTCAAGAGTAAGTTCTCCCGGCATTGTTCCCAGGATCAAAGCAGTCCTTTTTGTCTTCCCTTCCTGAAGCGGAACATCTAATGCCATCCACGGCATCAGACTTTCAATCTGATTCTCAATCTTTGCTATGCCTGCTCTAAGCTCAGCATACTCGCGATCAAGATCATAAATTCCGCGGGCTGTCTTGATCAATTCCGGTCCAGATATCTGAACCTTTTCTTCCAACTCGCGATCGATCAGTTCTTTTCCTTCCAGCGAAGAAAGTAATGACTTTTTCTCCGGAGCGTAAGCATCCAGAATCCCCAGTGCCTGATCTGCTGCCGTTGCCGCTTTTTCAAATTTCATCCGCTGTCCGGTTGTGTCCATCTTTTGGAAGAATGCATCCTCTTCTTTTTCCCTGTCAACTTCAAGAACTCCAAGATGCTGTAACTGTTCCAGGATTGCTTTTCGATCTTTCTTCAGGGCACAGATGCTGATTTTCTGCATCTTAAGTACCGCCATAATCTTATCCCTCCTTTTTTGTTACGACCACATGGATCAGATTAATTCAGAAAGAACTAGCTGCACTGCTGCATCCTTTTTCTCTCTTGCAGAAACCTTCAGCTCTTCGATCACATCTTTGAGCTTCTCTGCTTCTTTATCTTCCTGATTTTTCGCCTCTTCTCTGGCTTTCTCATCCAGTCCACCGGCAGTTCTTTTTGCCTCTTCTATAAATTCTTCATGAATCTGCTTTGCCTGAAGAGATGCATCTTTCAGAATCTGTTCTTTTTGTTCCTGCGCTTTTACAAGAATCTCTTCTGCCTGCTGTTCTGCTTCTTTAATTGACCGGACTGTCTCATCCACCATAGTATCTACACCACCTTTCCTGTCTCCCCCTTTTTATTGTTCTTATGTGATTTTGAACAATAAGATTTCTTCGCTGCATGTTGTTACTGCACATTAATATCTAAGGATTACGCTGTTCGCAGCACGTATCAATATATTATTACCATACTTTTCTTTCCTATTCTCTTTCTGTTTGTAACTTTCGCACAACGATGTTATTTTAAACATAGCATATTTTGTCGTAATAATCAAACTTTTTATTAGATTTTTATGAAAATTTTTTAGATTACTAAATATTTCATCTATTTTTTGTAGTTTATTAAACGTTTTTTGTGTATTTGTATAAATATCTGATTATTTACCATTCAAAAAAGGAACAAAATCAAACCTTTTTACAAATGATTTGACCCTGTTCCTTTTTCACTTTATTTCCAATGAAGTTCATGCAGTTCTCCACTTAAATTCATTCCTGCAAATCCATTCTGTCGCAGTGCTTCATACAACACAATTGCCACCGAATTACCAAGATTCAATGAGCGGATATCTCCGTTCATCGGGATTCTCATACAGTCTTCCTCATGCTCTACAAGAATCTCTTCCGGGATTCCCGCGCTCTCTTTTCCAAACATAATATAGCAATCCGGCTCATATTCTACTTCTGTGTAGACTTTATGCGCTTTTGTCGTTGCCATATAGATTTTAGCTCCCGGATTCTTTTCAAGAAAATCCTGATAATCAATATAAGTTGTCACATCAAGATCTTTCCAGTAATCCATGCCTGCGCGCTTTAATGATTTCTCATTCAGCTTAAATCCCAATGGCTCGATCAAATGAAGCC
>OGRN01001595.1_pt1 | contig 18969 bp, 16 predicted proteins | sample 1553401 | NCBI WGS metagenome assembly OGRN01 (sample SAMEA2580096, study PRJEB22360) | human gut metagenome | biome: human gut; feature: human-associated habitat; material: faeces | place: Denmark | collected 2008/2010 | reverse complement strand
TTGAGCGCGCCGCTGTCGTACTGCTCCAGCAAAAAGGAACTGATCTCCCGCGCGCGCTCCAGCGTCGGGTTCTGCGCGGTGTAAAGAAAGCTGCGCTCGATGGGGATATTGCGCTGCTCAAAAAAGCGGCGTCCATACTCCCCCACCACAAAGAGCTTGGTATCGCTGTGTGCGTCCACCAGCCGCTTTGCTTCCTTGATGACATTCTGATTGTAAGCGCCCGCCAGGCCTTTGTCCGCCGTAATCACCAGGCACCCGTAGGTGCCGCCAACGTGGTCCGCCGGGTCATAGTCCGGGGGATAAAAGTAAGGGCTGTCCACATCGTTGACGGTGCGGAAGATGCGCTTGATCTCGCTGCGCAACTCATAAAAGTAGGGACGGGTGTTGTCCAGATCGTTTCTGGCCTTGCGCAGCTTGGTGGAAGCGATCAGATACATGGCGTTGGTGATTTTCTGCGTCTCCTTCACGCTTGCAATCCTGTTTTTGATTTCCGATGTGCTTGCCATGACCGTTACCTCGTCTGCGGAACGTACCGCTCTGCGGTGCTCTGCTGGAACTGTTTTGCCAGCTGCAGAACCGACTGATAGTCCTCTTTGCTCAGCATGCCGGTCTGGTCAATCTGGGCACAGAGGGCAGAGGCAGCGTCCTGCATGTAGGCAAGGTACTCGCTGCGGAACTGGTCGATCTTCTCCACCGGCACGTCCTGCATCACATGGTTGAGCGCCGCAATCAGCAGGACAACCTGCTCATGCTGCTGCATCGGATGATACTGCGGCTGGCGAAGCAGGCGCATCAGGCCCTGACCGTACTGCAGCTGCTTTTTGGTGACCTCGTCCAGGTCGCTGGAGAACTGGGTGAAGACCTCCATCTCGCGGTACTGCGCCAGGTCCAGACGCAGCGCGCCCGCGGCGGTCTTCATCGCCTTGGTCTGGGCGTCGCCGCCGACACGGGAAACCGACAGGCCGACATTGACCGCCGGACGCTGGCCGGCAAAGAACAGGTCGCTCTCCAAAAAGATCTGGCCGTCGGTGATCGAGATGATGTTGGTCGGAATGTAGGCCGAAACGTCGCCGGCCTGGGTCTCGACAATCGGAAGGGCTGTCATGCTGCCGCCGCCCTTTTCGTCGGAGAGGTGGGCGGAGCGCTCAAGCAGGCGGGAATGCAGGTAAAAGACGTCGCCCGGATAGGCCTCACGGCCGGGAGAGCGCTCAAGCAGCAGGCTCAGCGCGCGGTAGGCGATGGCGTGCTTGGAAAGGTCGTCGTAGACGATCAGCACATCCTTGCCGTTGTACATAAAATATTCGCCCAGCGCGCAGCCGGCATAGGGCGCGATGTACTGCAGGGTTGCGGAGTCACTGGCCGAGGCGCTGACGATGATCGAATAATCCATCGCGTCGTGCTTCTTTAAGGTCTCCGCCAGCTGTGCCACCGAGCTTGCCTTCTGGCCGATGGCGACATAGATACAGATGACGTCCTTGCCCTTCTGGTTGAGGATGGTGTCCAAGGCAATCGCTGTCTTGCCAGTCTGGCGGTCGCCGATAATCAGCTCACGCTGTCCGCGGCCGATGGGGAACATCGAATCGATGGCAAGCAGGCCGGTTTCCATCGGTTGATTGACCGGCTGGCGGTCGATGATCTCCGGCGCGGGCATCTCGATTGGGCGGTAATCCGCCGCCTCGATCTGGCCCTTACCGTCAATCGGGTTGCCCAGCGCGTCCACCACGCGGCCCAAAAAGGCCTCCCCGACCGGGATGCCCGCCATCCTGCCGCTGCGGCGGACAATGCTGCCCTCGCTGACCTCCTCGGCATCGCCAAAGAGGATGCAGCCGATTTCCCCCGGCTTTAAATCCTGCACCATACCCTTGATGCCGGAAGGAAAGAGCAGAATCTCGCCGTAGGCCGCATGTTCCAAGCCCGAAATGGTGGCGATATTGTCGCCCACCGAGATGACCTCCCCAATTTCCTCCGGGGTAACTTCCGGCGTCCAGTTTTCGACGCTCTCCTTCATCAGCGGGATGATGTCGTCGCGGGAGTTTGGCAGTTTTTCCAGCCGCTCCTTAAACTGGCGCAGCCTGCCCTCGATGGTCCAGTCATAGATGTCGGTACCGATCTGCAGCAGAAAGCCGTCCTGAATGTGTTCGTCTTCCTGCCATTCCAGCTCCACATCCTGCTGGTAGGTCTTTTTGAGAAAAGCAAGCAGCCGCTCGCGGTTTTTCTCGTTCGGTGCAGCAGCGCTTCTTAAAATAGCCTTATTCTTTGGATTGTTCATGCGGCTTCTCCCCTTCCACCAAATTTAAAAATTGATCATAGGGATCGCCCTGATCCTTCAAAACGATCTTTTCCGCCGCGCTCACTGCCAGATCGGTCAGCTCCTTCGAGGCTTTGGAAAGCATCTGTTCGTGTTCGCGGTCGGCGCTCTCTTTGGCTTTCTGCAAAATTGCCTGCGCCTGTTTTTCCGCCTGGCTTACCTGCTGCTGGCGGAAAGCCTCCAGCTGCTTTTGCACGTCGGCTCTTTTCTGCGCAATCTCACTGTCCGCCTCGGAAAGCTTTTGCTGATAATCCTTTTTGAGCTGGTCAGCCTGCTGCTTGAGCTGTTCAGCCTGGTCGTTGATGCCCTGATAGTAGGCGTCGCGCTTCTTCATAAACTCCTTGACCGGGCGATAGAGCAGCAAATAAAGTCCGCCCGCCAGGATGGTAAAGTTGAAAAGATGCAGCAGAATCTGCTGCCAGTCGATATTCAACGGAATATTCATACTGCACCCGCCTTTACAAAACGAAGATAATCAGGATGACGACAAGCAGGGCGTAGATAATTGCGGTCTCAATAAATACCAGATCCAGCATGAGGGTGGTGCGGATCTTGCTTTCCATATCCGGCTGGCGGGAGATACCTTCCGCCGCCTTGCCGCCGACGATGCCCATCGCGATTGCGCCGCCCGCCGCAGCCAGACCGATTGCCATGCCTGCCGCAATCGCCTTTAAGCCGTCGGTGCTGTCCTCCTGCTCCTCCTGAACCTGTGTCTGCTCCGGAGCGGCAGTCGTTGTGGTGGAAGCAAAAGCAGGAAGGGCCATCGCTACAACCAGCAGAACCATCATCAACATTACAGAAATTTTCTTTACAATATTCATTTTACTTACCTCCAATAAATATTACACAAGGTCAGGCGCTTCGGGCTTTTGCAGGGCCGCTTTTTTGCCATGCTTTTGCTTTGGCGGCTTGGGCTCGGACATCTCGCCGTAGAACAGCGCCGTCAGCATGGTCAAAACGTAGCTCTGAATCAGCGCGTGCAGCAATGTGAACAGCACGCCGACCACAACCGGCAGGACGAAGCTGAGATTGATGTAGTAATAAACCAGCTCGGTGACCAGCAGGCCACTGAGCAGCGCGCCGAACAGACGGAAGCTCATCGAAATCAGCAGCGAAACCTCCTTGAGTGCGCTGCCGATTCCCCTGATGCCGTTTCCGGCAATTGCACCGGAGAAGATGACACAGTAGGAGAGCACGCCCAGCATGATCGCCGCGTTGACATCGGAGAGCGGCGCCGGCAAAGCAATCGACAGCCCCTCGGTTGTGATCACCTGGAAGCCGAACAGCTCAAACAGCGTCCCAAAAAAGATGTAGGCCGCGGCGGCAAAGATGTAAGCTCCCAAGAAGCTGTTCCGCCACGGGCTGTTCGATTTGGCCATCCCATCAAACATCCCAACTGCCTGCTCGAGCAGCATCTGGAATCTGCCTGGGACATATCGGAATTTGGGGATGACAAAGATGCGGATGCACGCAGCGGCAATCAGCAATACCGCCGTCACCACCATGCCGGAGATCAGCGCCGGGTTGACGGTGCGCAGTCCGAAGAAGCTGATTTGGTTGGATTCATGCAGCACTGCGTCGCGCATTGTCTCCTGGATGGTTTCCGCCTTTCCCCCATCCGGCATGGTCAACAGGCTGCCGATCAAAAAGACCACTGCAATCCCCAGCCATACCGTCAGAAAAACCTTTTTGTTTTTCATGATTTTATTTCCTCCTTTTTACAAAAGAGCGCTGGAAAATTTCCGCGTACCAGCCGCGCGGATATTACACAGAAATCAGACTTTTCTTTCCTTTCAGCCGCTCCTTTTCCAGAGAATAAATGGATGTGTTTTCACACAGCCCTCCCTCCTCTCATCTTTAGTTTGATCCTTTTTGTTCAGGTTTCTATTGTAAATCAATTACGCATAAAATACAAGTGATTTTTTTGGTTATTTTTTGGTTAAAATTATGCAAAGTGCTGAATCACCTGCTGTCTTGTCACCTGCTTTTCAAGATTTCTTCTCTAAAATAACCAATCCATTTTTTCATTCCCCATCCAATTTTTCTTTTCTCCTTTATTACATAAGACAATCTGCAATAAGCGGAAGGCACACCATACCGTGTGCCTTCCGCTTTATAAATCCTCTTCAATTCTTTCAAAAAACTTCCGCAGAATTTCCTTCGGCTCCTCCTTGCGCCAGAAGGCCGCCTGCCAGATTCTCAGAGGATTCCCCGTCTTTTCACTCACAAGCAGCTGCCCTCCCTCTTGTTCGGGAGCCACCGTCAGGGCAATCTGCAGGTTTGCCCTTGCTGTCGGCAAAACCATGTCCGGGTTATCCAGCAGCCGCAGCTTTTCTTCCTTCTGCTTTTGCGCAATTTCCGGACAAACCGTCTGCAGATATTCCCACAGTTCCCAGCTGAAATAGAGCTGTTTATCCTGTTGGAGAAGCTGCTCCAACCCGACAGGACCCTCCGGCAGATCTGCACCCCAAACATAGACCGGCTGCGGCGCAAGCGTTTTCTGCATAAACCCTTCCCAGGCCGGAGAGGCGTATCCCCAAAACAGATCGCACTCTCCGGAGCGAAGCTTTTCCCGAGCCTGGCGGGCACCGTACTGCTCTATACACACCTCCAGGCCATCGTGCTCCTGCTGCAGAAAGAGCTGCTGCAGCGCCTGCAGATTATGCATGCTGTTTACCCCCACCTGCAGGCGTTTGGCCATCTGTGTCTGCCGGACTGAGGTTCGATACTCGGTCTGCAGCCCCTGTGCCTTTTGATAGAACAATTCTCCCTGCCGTGTCAGGACCACACCTCTGCCTTTACGCGCAAAAAGCGAGAACCCGACCTCCTTCTCCAGCGAAGCGATCTGCTGGCTGATGGTGGACGGCACCACGCCGCACTCCTGAGCTGCCCTTGTAAAACTTCCACAGCGCACCGCGCTTAAAAAGTAGTCCAGCCGTTCAATCCCCATCACGTTTGTCCATCTCCTTTATGATATCCAGCAGCGCACCGACCAATGGATTGACCTTCCCCCTGCGAAAAAGGGCGCGCCAACTTCCAAACTCGCCGCAGCCCTCAATTGTCCGGGCGACCAAGTGGCCGTTTTCCTGGAAGGCGCCCTGCGGGCCAACCGTGATGCCCGCTCCGCTTTCCAGCATCAAAAGCATGCTGGCGGCGTCCTGTGCCAAGGCCTTTCTTCCCATTTTAACATGAAGCTGCTCCATCCGGCGCAGATAAAACGCAGTAAAGTCCCGGCAGTGCTGACACACCGGCACGATCATCTGCACATGGCTGAGCTGTTCGCGGGTCAAAACCGGGTTGACTGCCAGCGGGTGTCCCTCATACAACAGGGCGACCGCTGGGCGCGACAGCAAGACTTCCTCCGCAATGCCTCCCGGCAGGTTGGATTGTTCGCCCCAGGTAAAGACCACGTCGCAGCCATCCTCCGCCGAAAAGGTTTCCGGAGCAAAGGCGCAGGCGGTTCGATACTCCACCCGGATAGAAGGAAAGCGCTCCTGCAGCCTGCGGACCGCCCCAGAAAGCAGCCGCGGGAGGTTAAAGTGGTTGACGCCGATCACCAGGCTTTTCTCCTGCAGCGAGGTGCGCACCTCGCGCAGGCTCTGTTCATAATTCTGAACAAAGCGGGAGATATTCTGGTAAAATACCTCGCCCGCCGCCGTCAGCCGGATGCTGCGTGCTCCTCTCTCAAAGAGCTGCACCCCCAATTCCTTTTCCAGGGAGCTGATCTGCTCGCTGATGGCCGGCTGCGCGATGTGGCATTCCTGGGCAGCGCGGGTAAAGTTGAGGTGTTTTGCCACGCTCAAAAAATAATACAGCTTTTCTATCTTCAAAATCTTTCCCCCAGATCATGCATTCTTTTCTTATTATCTTACCATGTTGTGACAAAATAAACCAATTCCTTTTATCGATACAATTAGTTTTCATCATTCAAAAAATCAATCTGCCTTTGCACTGCACTTTTCAAAATGTGGGGAATTGCGCGGCTGGCGCGTTTGTTTTTTTCTATGAAGAAATGATTTGTTCATAAAGTTTATCTATAGCGTTTACAATTTGTTGGCTTTCTGTATAAAAAAGTTTCATCTGAACGCATTTCTTCTCTCTTTATTCAGAAAAACCTATCGCTGTTTCATTTTTTTCTATTTCAAAAATGAAGCCCTTTGTATTATACTGTTTTTGCATTTTAGCCGGGGCATTTTGTACCAAGTAACCAAAACCGGCCATTTCGATCTTGTCTCGGATTTTATACTAAAGAAAGAGAGTGTGATCTGTTTTTATGGGCAACCAAGCATCTACCGCTCAAAAGACCTCCAGACAGACAGAGCTGGAACAGCTCAACCGCCAGCAGCTCCAGGAGCTGGAAGAAAAGGAGAAAACCCCTTTCCAAAAATTTCTGGACTGCGTGATTGTTCTTTTCCCGATTCTGTGCGGCGCAATTGCTGTCGCGGAGTATCTGCTTGTACCAAACTCTTCTAACAACAGCAACCCAAACACCTATCTGTATCTTCTGGTCATTCTGATCGTGCTTTATACTGTGCGCGCCATCGTCGCGCTGGTCAAATATGCGATGAACGACAAGCCGTTTTTCCAGAAGGTCCGCTATAAAGCGCCTTTGCATGCGGCTTTCTTTCTGCTGCTGACCGCCTATGATTACCTGACACTGAAAACCGGCATTCTGGATCAGCCATTTATTCCATGCCTGAACAGCATCCTCAACATCGCCTGGGAGGATCGGGAGATGCTGATTGTCAGCACCCTGTATACCCTGCGCCTGCTCTTCACCGGATACTTCATCGGTTCTTTCTTTGGCCTCATCACAGGCATTACCTGCGGTTACAGCAAACGGATGCGTTATTGGGTAGACCCTATTATTAAGTTTATGGGTCCTATCCCAACCTCCACCTGGATTCCAATTATGATGGTTCTCCCCATCACCCTATCCGATGGTGCGGTTTTCATCATTGCTTTAGGCTCCTGGTTTGCCGTCACCGTCGCTTCGATGACCGGCATCTCCAACGTCGACAAGGACTACTTTGAAGCTGCCCGCACCCTGGGCGCAAACGAGAGACAGCTTGTTTTCCGCGTCGCCATCCCGCACGCCATGCCAAGCATCCTGCAGGGCATGACCCAAGCGATGAGCTCCGCCTGCACCGCCATCATGATCGCGGAGATGATGGGTGTTGAGGCCGGTCTGGGCTGGTACATGACCTGGGCAAAATCCTGGGCCGCATACAACAAGATGTTCGCCGCCCTGTTCGTCATCTGCTTTATCTTTACTATCGTAACGAAGGCCCTGAATTTGATCAAGCAGCGCGTACTGCGTTGGCAGATTGGAGTTGTGAAATAAATGGCAGATTCCGTTGTATTAAAACTGGACAATGTTTCCAAGAGCTTTGCCAAGGTGGAGAAGGACGAAATCACCCACGCTTTGAGCAGCATCAGTCTGGAGATGAAAAGCGGGGAGTTCATCAGCCTGGTCGGCACCTCGGGCTGCGGTAAATCCACCATCCTGCGCCTGATTGCCGGGCTCATCACCCCCACTGTAGGTACTCTGAGTGTAAATGACAAAGAAATCACCGGCCCAGCCCCGGACCGCGGCATGGTGTTCCAGCGCCCGACTCTGTTTCCATGGCTGACGGTGGAAAAAAATATCGGCTTCAGCCTGAAGATGCAGAACAAGCTCAAGGGCAACGAGCAGCGGGTAGACCATATGCTCGACCTGATTGGTCTGAAAAACTTTAAGGACGATTATCCGGGACAGCTCTCCGGCGGTATGGCGCAGCGTGTTGCGCTGGTGCGCACCCTGATCAACGAGCCGCCTATCCTGCTGCTGGACGAGCCTCTGGGCGCTCTGGACGCCTTCACCCGCATGAACATGCAGGATGAAATCCTCTCTGCCTGGAGAGGACGCAACCAGCTGGCCGTCATGGTCACCCACGACGTCGATGAGGCCATCTATATGGGTACCCGCGTCATCGTCATGGAACCCAGCCCCGGCCGCATCAAGGCGGACATTCCGATCAAACTGGATTATCCCCGCAATCGTAGCAGCGCGCAGTTTATTGAGTACCGCAACCAGATTCTGGAAATGCTCAATTACGGCGTCAAGGAATAGTTCCCTGCTAAACTTTGCGGAAATAATAAATTCATACAAAAGGAGTAAAGGATCCAATGAAGAATTTAAGAAAACTGATTTGTGTCCTGCTGGCATCCGCAATGATGCTGTCGATGGCAGCCTGCGGCGGTGAACAGACTTCCACAGGAGCTAACACCACCACACCAACCGAGACAGAAGCGGAAACCGAGGACACCACCTCCGCGGAAACAACTGAGACTGCCGACGATTCGGACCGTCCGGAAGGCGTTTCTGCAGAGGACTGGGAAGCCATGAAACAGGAACCTGCGTTTGGCACCGAGCTGACCTACATCTACAATGGAGGCAACTGCGTATCCGCCAAATACATGGCTGACGTGCTGGGCTACTATGAGGAGTACGGCATCAACGCCAAAATTGTACAGGGCGATTCTACCTACATGGCGGTCGGCACCGGCCAGGCTATGTGGGGCATCGACCACATCGCGACCATGCTGGTTCCGATCACCAACGACGTAAACTACACCTTTGTTGCCGGTGCGCATGTCGGCTGCAAAACTATCTTCGTGCTCAACGACAGCGACATCCAGACTGTTGAGGATCTGAAGGGCAAGACCGTCGCTATCCACGATGGTCTTGGCAACTCCGACCACAACATCGTTGCCCGTCTGCTCGACGAGTATGGCGTTGACCCGAACAACGACATCGAACTGCTAAACGTTGAGACCTCCGCAACCATCGCGGCGATGGAAAACGGCGAGGTTGACGCTTCCATCTTCAGCGACATCTGGGCTTACGACATGGTGCAGGACGGCACTCTGCGTCCGATCATCTCGCTGACCACCGACCCTGCTTTCCAGGACGAGCCCTGCTGCGTCATGGCGATGAACAACGACTTCCTGGAGGAGAACCCGGTTCATGCAAAATACATCACCATGGCTGTTAAGCGCGCTGGTATGTACAACCGTCTGAACGCCGAGGACGCTGTCAACTTCATGATCGAGGACGGCAAGCTCTCCGGCACCTACGAGAAGAACATCGAATGCTGGAACTCCCTGCACTTTGGCCTGTCCGATGCCTTCACCGAGAGAGCCCTGCGCGAGATCACCGAGGACTACCTGCGTCTGGGCCTGATCACCAACACCGAACTGACCGTTGACGAGATCATGGAGAAAGCCTGGACCCCGGTTTGCCCGGATGAGATCATCCCGGACTACTCTGTAGGCGATCCTGTTGAAGTTGATGGCTGCACCGTTCCGATCGTACAAAATGCCGCTGCTGTGACCGACACCATGCTGTGGGGCGAAACCCGCACCCAGGAGCTGGCCGGCACCGTTGCGGACAGCGCTTCCGCTTCTGCTGACTCCGAACACATGAACTCCTTCGAGGCTTCCACCTCCGGCCAGTGGGACAAGATGTTTGTTCCGTTGAGCATCGACGGCCGCGCTGAGGAAATCGGCGACCTGGCTCCAACCGCTGAAGAGCAGGCTGCTATGGAGGCAGAGCCCGCTTATGGAGATCCGATCCTCTACTACATGTCCGACGGCTGCACTTCCGGTCCAACCGTTGCGGATTATCTTGGCTACTATGAAGAGGCCGGCCTGACCGCTGAGGGCTTCAAAGGTTCCTCCTACACCGAGGCGCTGGGCACCAACCAGGCGCAGGTTGCAGTAGGCCACATCGCCACCATGCTGGTTCCGGCCACCAACGACGTTGACCTGACCTTCGTCGGCGGCGCGCACATCGGATGCAAATCCCTGTACGTTCTGGCTGACAGCGAATACAACACCACCGAGGACCTGAAAGGCACCTCCATTTCCGTTCCAAACGGCATCGGCGCTTCCGACTACAACATCACCTGCCTGCTGCTGGATGCGGACGGCATCAACCCACAGACCGACGTCAACCTGATGCAGGTCAGCACCGACGCCTGTGTCGCTTCGATGGAAAATGGCGAAATTTCCGCCGCGCTGCTCTCCGACACCTTTGCCTACAACATGGTAAAGGAAGGCAAGCTCAAATGCATCCGTTCCCTGCTGGACGAGGACTTCGCTGACGAGCCCTGCTGCGTCATCGCGATGAACGCAACCTTTGTAAAAGAGAACCCAACCATCGCCAAGAAGGTTGTACAGTGTGTTCAGAAGGCTCATCAGTGGATGCGCGAGAATCCGGAGGAGGCTTCCCAGGTTCTGATCGATGAGGGCATGAACAGCGGCGATCTGGAAATGAACACCATGCTCAACAACTCCCTGCAGTTTGGTCTGGATGAGGATTTCACCTCCACCTCCCTGCGCACCGTTGTTGAGAAATACATCCGCCTTGGTCTGATCACCGCCACCGACGATGTCGACGCGGTTATGGAAAAGGTTTGGACTCCTGTTCTGGACGAATAAAGCTGACAACTAACATCAAACGATACATTCCAAAACAGCAGAAATCCCCTTCCCTAAATGGGAAGGGGATTTCTCGATTGTTTTTTCTCTTTATGCAAAGAGCGAAAGCGGGTCGAAGGTGTAAAATTTACTGAGGATAAAGGTATCCATAATGATCTGCTGGTTGCAGTAACGCATGCCGCCAAACAGGTAAAAGACAAGACGCAGCAGAATGCAGACCAGATACAGGTTTACTGACGCCTGCAGCAGCCCCACGACACTGCCCAGAAAGCGGTCGATCGGCAGCAGAATGGGGGAGTGAAAGACAAAATGGATTGCGGAGGTCAGCAGCCGCACCAGCCCTCCCAGCAGGGCAAAGCAGACGGTAAACAGCAGCACCGAAACAAATCCCAGCACCGCAGGGCCGATTACGGCCTCCTCCAGAACACTGGCAAGACTCGAGGTCCCCTGCGAAACCGCCTGGGTGATGGCGTCCACATCCAGCGCCATATCCAATACGTTGCCCAGCACCTGCGGCAGCTGGTCCAGGCCAGCCTGCAGCTGGGAGATAATCTCAGCTGCCTGCCCTCCCTGCAGATTGCGGTTTAAAAAGGAGGTCACCTCAGTCTTTAAAAAGCTGTCGTAAATGATGCTTGCCCCTTCCCTTGCCACAAACAGCGCGCCAAAGAAGGCGGCCAGACGGCCCACCAGCTGAAAGATTCCGGTTGCAAATCCCTTCTGGGCGCTGCGCGCCATGGTCATCAGGATAATCAGCACCGCGCCCAGGTCATAGGCTAACACGATCACTTTGTCCATTCCTATCATCCTCTCTATTGTTTACTGCGCCGGACGGGAGGAGAAAAATCCACCCTGATCCTGCTGCGAATCGTCCTGCTCCTCCTGCGGGGATTTCGTCTGATCCTCGCTGGAATATTCCGGCTGGCTGTCCTCGTTCTGCACCGTCACATGAGAAGGCTGCTGGTTCGATTGCTCCGTTTCTTCTGCAGGCGATTCCTCCTGCGCCTGTTGTTCGCTGTCCGTTGACGGTTCGCTTTGTCCCTGCTGCTCCTCTTCCGCAGGCAGCTCACTCTGGGTTTGTTTTTCCTGCGTTTTCTCTAGCTGCTGTTCGCCGGACTCGCCCACCGTCAGCTCATCGCTCTGCTGCTCCATCCCATCCAGGATGCTCTGCAGCAGATCCAGCTCCTCCTGCGTCTGCTGTTCCTGCTGTGCATCCTCCGGAAGCTGCACCTGCTCCTTATTGGAGAAGAAAGACAGGCGGTTCGGTGTTTCAAGCGTCAGGCGGACAATCTCAGTGGTAGTCATTGCGTAGACCGAGTTGCCCAGCGGCTGGATGTCGTAGTAGGACTCCCCATCCACCTCCTGCAGCAGCGAGCAGTCGTAAACGCTGTATTCCTGAAAGGTGGAGCCGCCCAGAATCAGGATGGTCCCCTCATAGCACTTGATCTTCTGCAGCGTGTCCTCCAGCGTCGCCGTGCCATTGAGGGTGACAAAATCATCCGCTACCGAAGCCAGGGTATATTTTCGATCCTGTTCATAGTCACCGAACACCAGCGCGATGCCGTCATCGTGCAGCGCGTAACCGGCCAGCGAGCGGCCGTTATAATCAAACTGGCCCAGCACGCTGCCGTCGCTTGCCAGCAGGATGGCGCTCTTGTCGGTGACGCAGCGTACATTGCTGCCGTCAAACTCAATGTCCAGAACCAGCTGATTTGCAAGCTCGTACCTTCCCTGCTCCTCCCCATTGCGCAGCACCGTCACCACGTTTTTCAGCTCTCCTTCCTCGACGTAGGAGGAACCGATTGCAATGCTGGAGCCGTTGTCCGAGATGGTCATCGCCGTCACCACATTGTCGCTTTTCCAGGTATACTGCTCCCGCTGGTGGGAGTCCAGCACCGTCACGCGGGACTGTGCGTTGTCGGTTTGGGTGGCGATGGCGATGCAGCCGTTGCTGGAGATGTCCCCACAGCGGATGGCGTCGTCGGTGGTTGCGCTGTAAAACAGATTGTTGCGGCTGTAGGCTGCGTAACTCTTGGAGCCGCGGTCATAGTTGAGCAGCATGTTGCCGCTGGTCTCCACCTGCGGGTTGCTCATTCGGTGCAGCTCGCTGTAGACCTCGCTGCCGCTGGTATTATAAAAATAGATGGTCGTCTCGTTGAGAAGCACGACACTGCTCCCGTTTTGGTACATGCCCTTTACTTTGCCGCCGGGAGCGTCGATCGGGTAACCCGGTCCGCCCTTAATCATGTCCAGCACCGAGGACAGCCCCGCGAAGCTGGGGGTATTGACGATGCTGGAAAACAGATAAGCCGCCAGCAAAATCAAGGCGACCAGAACCAGCAGCTTGACGCTGCGCCTTCTGGCCTGCCGTTTTTTGAGCGTTTTAAAATCGGTCACCTTTGCCATGCTCTCACCTCTCTGTCCGCTGCTCTAAGCGCTCGTTGTCATAAAAGACCTGATCCAGGTAAAGCCCCCATGCCGGTGCGGTAAAGCCGGCCATCGCGCGGTCGCGGCTTTCGATGATCTGTGGGATGCAGCCGGGGTCCTTGATACCCGCCGCAATCTCCAGCACCGTCCCGACCATGATCCGCACCATGTTGTACAAAAAACCGTCGCCCTCCACAAAGAAGGTCACCCGCTCCCCTTCCCGCTGCATGCCGCAGGCGGTGATGGTGCGCCCCCGGTCCTCGACCGAGGAACCCGCCGAACAGAAAGCCGAAAAATCGTGGGTCCCCACAAAATCCTGACACTGGCGGTTGCAGAGCGCGACATCGATGGGATAGCGGTAATCGTAGACCAGGCGCCAGGCAAAGGGGTCCTTCACCTCGCTGTTGTTGATTTGATAAAGGTAACGCTTGCCCCTGCAGTCGTAGCGCGCATGGAAATTAAGCGGCACCTGCCGGCAGCCGGTCACCGCGATGTCGTGCGGGAGCTTGACGTTGAGCGCGCGCACCAGGCTCTGGCAGGGGATGCGGCTCTGGGTGCGGACACTGACACAGAACATGTTGGCGTGCACACCGCTGTCGGTGCGAGAGCAGCCCTTGATGTCCTCGCGGCGGCCCAACACTGCCTCCAGCGCGTCCTGCAGCACCTGCGAGACGGTGAGGGCGTTTTTCTGCACCTGAAATCCATGATAGTTTGTCCCCTGATAGCGTATGGTCAGGAGAAGATTGCGTTGATCCTGCATACTGGCTCCTTTGATCTGCTGCTTTTTGTTTCTCTGACATTCTTTTATTATAGCAGAATTCCCGCCATTTGTCATTATTGCGGCGCCAAATAAACGGTAAATTCTTTTTCAGGTCCGGGAAAAACCTTTCCCATTCGACAAAAATCTCCAGGAGAGCAGGATGCCTCCCGGAGATGATAAAGGACTTAGATCATTGGCGGAAAATAGATGTTGATGACGATGACCGCCGCCAGGCACAGCAGCATGAAACCCAGCGCCACAAAGTCGCGGCTTTCATATTCCAGCTGCTTCATTCTGGTTCTGCCGACGCTTCCGCGGTAGCAGCGGCACTCCATCGCCAGCGCCAGTTCGTCGGCCCGGCGAAAGGCGGAGACAAACAGCGGAATCAGGATCGGGATCAGCGCCTTGGCCCGCTGGGTCAGGCTGCCCGTTTCCATATCCGCGCCGCGCGCCTTCTGCGCGTTCATAATCTTGTCGGTCTCCTCAATCAGGGTTGGGATAAAGCGCAGCGCGATGGTCATCATCATCGCGATCTCATGTACCGGCACCTTGATTTTTTTCAGCGGCCCCATCAGCACCTCGATGGCGTCGGTCAGCTCGATCGGGGAGGTGGTGTAGGTCAGCAGCGAGGTGCCTGCAATCAGGCACATGATGCGCACCGCCATCATGATTGCCATCGCCACGCCCTCCCGGTAGATGCGGATAAAACCGACGTGCAGCAGCGGGTCGCCCTGGCCGGTGAGGAAAAAGAGGTTGAGCACCGCGGTGAAGATGATGATCGGCACCACCGGTTTGAGGCTCTTGACAACCATCTTGGGCGAGATTTTGGAAACCGCGTACATCAGCACCACAATCGCGATGCCGAGCGCCAGCCCCAGAGGGCGGGAAGCCACAAACAGCACCACGATGTACAGCACCGCCGCGATAATCTTCATGCGGGGGTCCATCTTATGGATAAAGGAATGGCCCGGGAAATACTGACCAATGGTGATATCTCTAAGCATTTCTGCGGTCCTCCTTTTCTTTTTGGTCAAACAGGTCCAAAATCTGCTCCTTGGCCGCCTTGATGGTGTAGGTGTGGGGGTTGACCGGGTAGCCCATCTCCGCCAGGCGCATAAAGACACGGGTAACCTGCGGCACCGCAAGACCCATCTGCTCAATTTCGGAAGCGTGGGCAAATACCTTTTCGGTGTCGTCGTACATAAACACCCTGGCCTGGTTCATCACCAGCACCTTTTTGGCAAATTTTGCCACATCCTCCATGCTGTGGGAGACAATCAGCACGGTGTTCTTCTGGTCCTGCTGGTACTCCTGAATCTGACCGAGAATGCGGTCGCGGCCCTTGGGGTCCAGTCCCGCGGTCGGCTCGTCGAGGATCAGCACCTTCGGCTGCATGGCCAGCACGCCGGCGATAGCTACCCTGCGCTTCTGTCCACCCGAAAGCTCAAAGGGAGATTTTTGCAGCAGGTCCTCGGTGATGCTGACAAAGGCGGCCGCTTCGCGCACGCGGCGGTCGATCTCCTCCTCGCTCAGGCCCATGTTGCGCGGGCCAAAGGAGATGTCCTTGTACACCGTCTCCTCGAAAAGCTGGTACTCCGGGTACTGGAACACCAGCCCCACCTTAAAGCGGATGTCCCGCAGCTTGGTTTTGTCCTCCCACATATCCTGCCCATCGATATAGATTTTGCCGGAGGTTGGTTTGAGCAGACCGTTGAGGTGCTGGATCAGCGTCGATTTTCCCGAACCGGTATGGCCGATAACGCCGACCATCTCTCCTTCCTCAATGGAGAGGTTGACGTCCTGGATGGCCATTTTGACAAAGGGTGTCCCCTCCGAATATACATGACTCAAATGCTCTGTCTTGATGACTGCCATTTTCTTCTTACTTCATTCCTTTCATCGTGCCGCCAAAGGCGGAAGGTACAGCTGCCTTCTTTTTTGCTGAATGGGATGCCGTCTACACGATTTGCTGCCCGTCCTGCTGTGGCTGGGCAGCTTCCTTTTTGGGCTTGATCCCCTTGCGGCGGAACAGGGTGGTGATCGCCTTGATGCACTCGTCCTCGGTCAGGACGTCGTTGGGGAGGTTGTAGCCTTCCTTTAAAAATTCATAGATCAGCTCGCTGGTCTGCGGCACATCCAGGCCCACCGTCTTTAACTCCCGGACGTGGGAAAAGACCTTTTTGGGGGTGTCGTCCAGAATGACCTTGCCGGAATCCATCACGATGACCCGGTCGCACTGCGCAGCCTCGTCCATGTAGTGGGTGATGAGGACAACCGTGATGCCGTATTCGCGGTTGAGCTTCTGGATGGTTTCCATGACCTCACGGCGGCCTCGCGGGTCAAGCATGGCCGTCGGCTCGTCGAGGACAATGCACTTTGGCCGCATGGCGATGATGCCGGCGATGGCGACGCGCTGCTTCTGTCCGCCGGAAAGGCGGTGCGGCGCGTGTTTTTTGTACTCATAGATGCCGACGTCCATCAGCGCACGGTCCACACGCTCCCGGATCTCCTTGGGCGGGACGCCGATGTTCTCCAGGCCGAAGGCGACGTCCTCCTCCACCACGGTGGCGACAATCTGGTTGTCCGGGTTCTGGAACACCATCCCCACCTCCTGGCGGATGTCGTACAGCCGCTCCTCGTCGGCGGTGTCGATGCCGTCCACATAGACCTTGCCGCCCGAGGGCAGCAGGATAGCGTTGAGGTGCTTGGCAAAGGTGCTCTTGCCCGAGCCGTTGTGTCCGAGCACCGCGGTCATCTCACCCTGATGGATGTCAACACTCAAATTTTCAAAGACGTTGACGGGAGCCTGTCCCTCCTCAACGTGATAGCTGAAGCTGATCGACTGCGCTTGGATAAAATCGTTCATCCGTTTTGTAACCACCTTTTTCTGATTTGCAGAAGATGCAATCCAGCCCGCAGGCCGGTATCGCTCCCCTTAGGGTTCCCCGCTCCTGGCCGCTGTCTTTTGGTCAAAAGCAGGATTTGTCTGGCCCAAATTTGTTAAAATCCACCATTAGTATAATCAATTTTAGCGAGAAAGAAAAGAGGAAATCGGAAAAAATCTCCTTATTTACAAAATATTCATATCCCCTTTTCCCAGTGAGAAAAGGCCTGCAAAGCAAAAGGCGCAGGCTGAGCCCGCACCCTGTTACCCTGTGAACTGAATCCACAAACAATTCGCACCCAACTTTGTTTTCAAACCTGCCCTCTGTCCGCGGCGCAGAGCCTCAACCAACGAGCGCAGCCGAAGGCAAGCGGTGGACTGAGTCCACAAGCAATTCACGTCCAACTTTGTTTTCAAACTTGCCTCGTGCCCGCGGCTCGAAGCTTCAACCAAAGAGCGTAGCCGAAGGCAAGCGACCTGCGCGAGAACGTTAGGCTCCACTAAGAAGAAGCTAATTACGCGAATTGGGGCGGCATCATGCCGCGAGCGCAGCCGAAGGCAAGCGATCTGCGCGAGAACGTTAAGTATCGACATGAAGGAGCTACGTTCGCGAATTGGGGGCGGCATCATGCCGCCGCTCCCAGATAGCGGTGCTGCCGCAGGGCAGTACAAAGCCGCTCTTGGTCACCGGCAGGCCAATCTCCGAGGAAGAAAGCTTGCCCGGATAGCGTCTCCCCACTGTCACCCCTAAAATGTACTGCATGACCGACGGAGAAAGGCCGGTGGTGTAGGAGTTGAGCAGGAAAAACAGCGGGTCGTCCGAGAGCACCCCCGCGCAAAGCTCCACCAAATCATAGATCGAATCCTCCAGCTTCCACACCTCACCCCCGGGGCCGCGGCCGTAGGAGGGCGGGTCCATGATGATGGCGTCGTACTTCCGCCCCCGGCGGATCTCCCGCTCCACGAACTTGGCGCAGTCGTCCACGATCCAGCGGATGGGCCTGTCCTCAAGCCCGGAGACCTTTGCGTTTTCCTTTGCCCAGAGCACCATGCCCTTGGCCGCATCGACGTGACAGACGCTTGCACCCGCAGCGGCGCAGGCGATGGTCGCGCCGCCCGTATAGGCGAACAGGTTCAGAACGCGGACGGGACGGCCCGCATTGCGGATTCTCTCCATCATGAAGTCCCAGTTGGCAGCCTGTTCCGGGAAAACGCCGGTATGCTTGAAATTCATGGGCTTGACCTGAAAGGTCAGCTCCTTATAGCGCACCTGCCATTGGGCGGGCAGACGCAGATTCTGCCATTTTCCGCCGCCGGTGTTCGAGCGCGCGTAGCGCGCGTCATACTTCCGCCAGAGCGGATCGTCCTTCGGCGTGTTCCAGATCACCTGCGGATCCGGGCGCACGAGGATGTATTTCCCCCACCGTTCGAGCTTTTCCCCGGCGGAGGTATCGAGGACCTCATAGTCCTTCCAGCTGTCAGCAAGCCACATATTGCTCTCCTGTCTGCGTTTGATTATGGGGTGCCGCCGTCTGCGGCGCTGCTCCAGATGTCGGACGCGTCCGGATCGGACTCGTCGTCCTCCTCGTCCTCCTCCGGCTCAGGTTCGGGCAGATCGTCCTCGCTGTGGATATAGCACTCGACGTTGATCGAATCCACGTCCGGCGAAACGGCGGCATAATACCCTGCCGGAAGATTGCCCGTCAGGATCGCGTAGGCCTGATCGAGCACCACAACACCGTTTTTGGGGAAGGCGCGGGACACGTCGAGCAGCGCGGCCTTGTGCGTGGCGTTGCCGGGAACCTGCACGCAGAATTCGTTGGCCACATGGCCGGAAGCGTTGCAGATGTCGACCAGCTTGTGGTCGGTGCACTGCGCCGTCGGAACGTCATGCGCGCTGAGCGTGACGCGGACCGTGCGGTCGCCGCGCGGGTCGAGCGCGCAGGCGTCGGACGGCAGAAGACCGCTGTCGCGGCAGACCGTGACCTCCACGAGATTGGCGGTCTGCTTGAACGATTTATCCTTCAGGTTCTGGTGCACAAGGCGCATGACCTTCTGCCACATGACAATGGAGGGATTGGTGTCGGAATCCGTCAGCACGATCTCCTC
>OGRN01001591.1_pt1 | contig 18999 bp, 9 predicted proteins | sample 1553401 | NCBI WGS metagenome assembly OGRN01 (sample SAMEA2580096, study PRJEB22360) | human gut metagenome | biome: human gut; feature: human-associated habitat; material: faeces | place: Denmark | collected 2008/2010 | reverse complement strand
AATGACGGCACAAATACAATGGCTCCGCTCGTGCTGTTCGGCGCTCTTGCGGCTGTTGAATGGGGATTCTTCTTTATCTCCTATTTTGTAATCCGCAGAGTAAATTTCGAGCTTGAATCGCTCGCCCTGTTTTTGACGGGCATAGGCGTAATGATGCTTATCAGACAGTCGGAACGCTCGGCTTATGTTCAGCTTGTTGCCGCCGCAATAGGTATGATTTTCTTCTGCATAATCATCAAGCTGATTGAAGATCCCGATAAGGTAAATAAGCTCAGACTTCCGGCAATGATTTGTGCGGTCGGTCTTTTGGGTGTAACAATTGTATTCGGTAAGATTACAAACGGCGCCGCCAACTGGATTTATATCGGCTCGTTTTCATTTCAGCCGTCAGAGCTTGCAAAGATTATTTTCATCTTTATCGGCGCAAGTTCGCTTGATGTGTTGATGACAAAGAAGAACCTGCTTGAGTACATTATCTTCTCGGCAGTATGCGTCGGACTTTTGGCTCTTATGGGTGACTTCGGTACTGCGCTCATCTTCTTTGTAACATTTTTGCTCACAGCGTTTATGCGCTCGGGCGATTTCAAGACGATTATTCTTGCTGTTGCCGCTGCAATTTTCGGCGTAACCTTTGTCCTCAAGTTTAAACCGTATGTTGCCGACCGTTTTTCGGGCTGGCGTCATGTGTGGGAACATACTCAGGACAACCTCGGTTATCAGCAGGCAAGAGTTCTCACATATATGGCAAGCGGCGGACTTTTCGGCGTAGGTATCGGCAACGGTTTTTTAAAGCAGGTTGCCGCATCCGAAAGTGACCTTGTTTTCGGACTTGTTTCGGAAGAAATGGGAGTTATCGTTGCGTTCACACTTGCCGTGGCAGTAGGTGCAATGTTTATTTATGCAAGGGCAATTACAACCCGAAGCAGAAGTACCTTTTATTCAATTTCAGCGTGCTGTGCGGCAGGACTTTTTGTCGTTCAGCTTTCTCTCAATGTTTTCGGTGCAACCGATGTTCTTCCGCTCACAGGCGTAACATTTCCGTTTGTGTCTGCCGGCGGTTCAAGTATTATGTCTTGTTGGGGACTTGTTGCATTCATCAAAGCCGCAGACGAGAGAACTTATTCGGTAAAAAGATAAGTTTGGTAAATTGAAAACTTGTTTTTCATATATGTACTTTGGTATTAAATAAAATTAGTGCCTTTACTTGCGGGCGTCCAATGAACGCCCCTACTGATACACAGGGTGGTGTAAGGTTTGAAAAAAATACTTCGCAGAAGTACACTTATATATATAGTTGCGCTTGCGTTTATCGGCGGACTCGGCTATCTTGCCTTTGAGCTTGTAACAGGGGCAGACGACTGGGTTGATCAGGCATATAATGCGCATATAGCAGGTGACGGCGGCCTTGCACAGGCAGGAGCAATCTATGACCGCAACGGCACGGCTCTTGCACAGACGGTTGACGGTAAAAGAGTTTATAACGAAAGCGAGAGCGTAAGAAAATCTCTGCTTCATGTTGTCGGTGATGACAGCCTTAACATTTCAACGGCTGTTCAAAGTATGTATCGTTCTCAGCTGATAGGCTATAACCTTGTTTTCGGACTTAATATGCCGGAATCATTGAGAGCCTCTCACGATATAAAGCTGACAGTCGATTCCGCAACCTGTGCGGCGGCTTATGATGTTCTTGCAGCTTATAACAAAAAAGGTGCCTGTGTAATATATAACTACAAAACAGGCGAGGTTATCTGTTCCATAAGCACCATGGCTTACGATCCGCAGGCTCCTCCCGAAATTACCGAGGACAACGAAAGCGAATACGAGGGCGTTTACCTTGATAATGTGCTTTCGTCAACCTTTACTCCGGGTTCAATCTTCAAAATCGTTACATCTGCGGCGGCAATCGAGAATATTCCCGACCTTTATGACCGCACTTGGGTTTGTAACGGAAGTGAGAACATAGGCGGAAGTGAAGTTACCTGTACGGAAACTCACGGAACGCTGACATATAAAGAGGCAATGGCACATTCCTGCAATATTGTTTTTGCAAAGCTTGCCGTTGAACTCGGAAGTGACACAATGACAAAAACTGCCGAGAAAATCGGCATTAACAGCTCATTTGATGTTGACGGAATTAAAACCGCAAAAGGTTCATATGATGTCAGCGATGCCAATGAAAACCAGCTTGGCTGGTCGGGTGTAGGTCAGTATAATGACAAGGTAAACCCGATGCAGATGGCAATTATCTGCGGTGCAATCGCAAACGGCGGTAAGGCTACAAACCCTACCCTTATCAAAGATGAGTCCATACTCTCCGCACTCGGCATAAACTACAAGAGCAGCGGACAGGAGCTTTTTTCATCCGATACGGCGACAAAGCTTGATGATGTTATGAGATACACCGTTTCGGATTACTACGGCGACAACCTTTTCGGCGGACTTACAGTCTGTGCCAAAACAGGTACGGGTGAAGTCGGCGATGATAAGAACCCTAACGGCTGGATGGTCGGCTACTCAAAAGATGAGGACTGCCCTCTCGCCTTTGCCTGTGTTGTACAGGATTCGGGTTTCGGTTTCCAATATGCCGGTCCCGTGGTTGAGGCCGCAATGATTCAGGCTGCAAAAAGCCTTGGAGCGTCTGCGGTGCAGTAAATTAAAATTATATTATTGAAAATACAGTTTGACCGATTTTTTCGGTACATTGAAAGGAAGAACCCTGATGAATTTTTTAAAGGCTATGTTCGGCAACTACAGCAAGCGTGAAGTTAAGCGTGTGCAACCAATCTGTGACAAGGTGCTTGCACTCGAAGATAAATATGCGGCTATGAGCGAAAGTGAACTCAAGAACCAGACAACAATTCTTAAAGAAAGACTTGCCAACGGCGAAACAACAGACGATATTCTCCCCGAAGCATTTGCAACCTGTCGTGAGGCAGGCTGGAGAGTGCTTGGTATGAAGCACTTCCCCGTTCAGATTATCGGCGGTATTGTTCTTCACCAGGGCAGAATCGCCGAGATGAAAACCGGTGAAGGTAAAACCTTGGTTGCTACCCTCCCTGCATACCTCAACGCTCTTACAGGCGAAGGTGTTCACATTGTAACAGTCAACGATTACCTTGCCCGCCGTGACTCAGAGTGGATGGGCAAGCTTTACAGATACCTCGGTCTTTCGGTTGGTCTTATCTGCCATGACCTTGACAATGACGGCAGAAAAAAGGCTTATGCCGCAGACATTACATACGGAACAAACAACGAACTCGGTTTTGACTACCTCCGTGACAACATGGTAGTTTACAAGGAAAACAAGGTTCAGCGTCCGCACGCATTTGCAATTGTCGATGAGGTTGACTCAATCCTCATTGATGAGGCGAGAACTCCTCTTATTATTTCGGGTAAGGGCGACAAGTCAACAGACCTTTATGCAAAGGCTGACGCTTTTGCAAAAACTCTTAAAGTTCAGCGTTTTGCAGAACTTGACGCAAAAGAGGATATGGAGGAATATTACAAGGAAAACGACATTGATTATGTTGTTGATGAAAAGCAGAAAACAGCAACCCTCACACAGAGTGGTGTTAAGAAAGCCGAAGAATTTTTCGGTATTGAAAACCTTACCGATCCCGATAACCTTACAATTCAGCACCATGTAAATCAGGCTATCAAGGCCAACGGCGTTATGAAGCTTGATGTTGACTATGTTGTTAAGGACGGCGAAGTTATCATCGTTGACGAGTTTACAGGTCGTCTTATGTACGGCCGTCGTTTTAACGAAGGTCTTCACCAGGCTATTGAGGCTAAAGAGGGCGTAAAGGTTCAGAGCGAAAGCAAGACTCTTGCTACAATCACATTCCAGAACTACTTCCGTCTTTACAAAAAGCTTTCTGGTATGACAGGTACTGCTCAGACAGAGTCGGAAGAATTCCAGGAAATCTACAAGCTTGATGTTGTTGAAATTCCTACAAACAAGCCTGTTTTAAGAAAAGACCTCCCCGATTCGGTTTATAAGACAGAAAACGGCAAGTTCCACGCTGTTATTGATGCAATTGTTGAGGCTCACGAAAAGGGACAGCCTGTCCTTGTCGGTACAATTTCAATTGAGAAGTCGGAGCTTCTTTCAAAAATGCTCAAAAAGAGAGGCATCAAGCACAATGTCCTCAATGCAAAACAGCATGAAAAAGAGGCTGAAATTGTTGCTCAGGCAGGTAAACTCGGTGCGGTAACAATCGCAACCAACATGGCAGGTCGTGGTACCGATATCATCCTCGGCGGTAACGCAGAGTATATGGCAAAAGCCGCAATGCGTAAGCAGGGCTTTACAGAGGAGCTTATTGAAGAAGCTACAGGTTATGCGGAAACCGATGATGAAGAAATCATCAATGCAAGAAATACATTCAGAGAACTGAATGACAAGTATAAGGAAGAAATTAAAGGCGAGGCTGAAAAGGTAAGAGAGGCCGGAGGTCTTTACATTATGGGTACGGAAAGACACGAGTCACGCCGTATTGATAACCAGCTCCGTGGCCGTGCAGGCCGTCAGGGCGATCCGGGTGTCAGCCGTTTCTTCCTCTCAACCGAGGATGACCTTATGCGTCTGTTCGGCGGTGACAGAATGAAAATGATGATGGAGCGTATGAATGTTGCCGAAGATATGCCTATTGAGAACAAAATGCTCACAAGTATTATCGAAGGCTCACAGGAAAAGGTTGAACTTCGTAACTTCGGCATTCGTAAAGATGTCCTCCAGTACGACGATGTTATGAACAAACAGCGTGAAATCATCTACGGTCAGCGTGATCAGGTTCTTAACGGTGAGGATCTCCACGAAACAATCCTCAAAATGGTTGAGGATACAATCGCAACTTCAATCAAGCAGTATCTCCCCGAAGGTCCTGCAGAGCATTGGAACTTCCAAAGCCTCAAGGATTACTACGCAGGCTGGCTTATAAGAGATGAATCAAAGTATGATTTCAGCCTTGAAGATCTTGAAAATATGGAACCCGAAGAGATTCAGAAGATGCTCGTTGACGATGCTCTTGAAATCTACAAGGAAAATGAAGAACTTCTTCCCGAGGAAACAATCCGTGAGATGGAGCGTGTTTACCTCCTCAAGAATGTTGATACACATTGGATGGATCACATCGACAATATGGATCAGCTCAAGAGCGGTATCAGACTTCGTTCATACGGTCAGCACGATCCTGTTGTTGAGTACAGAGTTGAAGGCTTCGATATGTTTGATGAGATGATTGAAAGCATTCGTGAAGATACTGTCAAGATGATGCTCATTATGCCAAAGCGTGTTTATGAGATTCAGAAAAGACAGGATGCAATTGCAGCGGCAAAGAGAGCAGCTCAGAGGGCTGCCGCAGCGGCAAAGTCTGCATCCGATGATGAAGAAGCTGTTGAACAGTCGGACGCCGTAAAGCAGGCGCTTCACCGTGAGCAGGTTGCTCAGCCTACAGAAACTTCTGCAGACGGTACGGATTCTGTCAACAAGACTATCCGTAAGGGCAAGAAAATCGGCAGAAACGATCCCTGTCCGTGCGGCAGCGGTAAAAAGTACAAGAAGTGCTGCGGCAGAGATCTTTAATATGTTTGCATAAAGCGGTTTGTATAATTGCGATTTAAGTGAATTACATTTTGAAGGGCAGAGAGCAATACTCTGCCCTTTATTTGTGCCGAATTTTCAAGGTGTTCGGTGATTAATTTTATCGGATATAGAAACTGATTATAAAAATATATCTGAAAATTTCAGTAAAATGCTGGTTTTGGGGCATTTTAAAAGCAGCAATCGCAAAATAATACATATTTCCGCACGCACAGCTTGGAGTAAACCTGCATAAAATTTTTGATATTTTTGAAAAAAGAATTAAAAATCAACAAATTTAGTGCCGAAATTGACTTTTTAACTGCCTGTTAAGGTTGTATAATGGGTATAATTTATCTTAAACACAAAAAATGGCGATAAATAAGTAATAAAATCACATTATGGTCAAAAATATTAAATCGTGCTTGCAGATATGCAAAATAACCAAAAATATTACCCAAAGTTTGGCTGTATTGCCTCTACAAATATGCAATAAAATATTATATACTTGTATACAAGTAGAAAAGAAGAACAAATTCAAAAAATTGCGTTTCATAATTAGTTGGCAGATATGTTGGACTGTCCTATGCAGTTCTGTTTAATTGTACTTTGACTGCCAAAACAAAGTAATCGGCAATGAAGGAGAAGAAAAAATTATGAAATTAAGTAAAAAGCTTTGCATAACCGCAAAGAAAAGCTTTTCTCTTGTGCTTGCACTTACCCTCATGCTTTCGGTATGTGCCGTGTCAGGTATGTCGCTTAATGTATTTGCGGCAACATCTTTGGATCAGAAGATTTACATTAACCTGAACAAGAATAAGGAATGGAATGGTTTTTCTTCTGTTACATGTCGTTTTGCTCAGGATGACGGCACGGTTCTCAAAACGGATACTGTAAGCAAAAATTCTTCGGGAGTTTTTGAAACCACTGCACCATCCGGTGCAACAAAAATTGAGCTTTCTTCCGGGGTTAATTTTACTCTTCCCGAAAAGACTGTTGCAAAAGATTTTCGCCGTATCTATCTTTATAACAGCAATACCTATAATGAGGCTTATGCATATTCTTGGGTAAACGATACTGACTCCAACGCAGAGTGGCCGGGTGTTGCAATGACAAAGACATCTTCAGACAGCGATTACTACTATGTAGATGTTAAGTCATCCTATAAAAATGTAATCTTCAACAGCAAGGGCGAAAATCAAACAAGCGACCTCGGTATTAACGACTCATACAGTGCCGATAATGCTCTTTATGATGCTTCAAAAAGTCAGTGGACTAACCCGTTCATCAAGACCATCGACATTTCTGGTGCTACGGGCGACACAGAATTTTATCTTTCTACCGACGGCTCGTTCAAAGAAAGTAAATACCTTTCTGTTCAAGCTCCCGACAAACAGTCAAAGGCAACATATAAAAAAGTTTATGTTTCAAACGATGACTGGAAGTCGCTTACAAAGGTTTATGCAACTTTTGACTACAACGATGCCTATGAAGGAACAGTTGAGCTTACAAAAGACACCAGAGACACCAAGGTAAGCGGTTCTGTGGTGTTCAAAGGTGAAATTCCGGCGGGTGCGCTTTTAAGATTCCATCCGAACGAACATAACCTCAACGGTGCATCTTCTGCAACATCATATCCGACAGATTCGGGATATGATGGTTCGGGCTACAACGATAACACGGCTACATATGTTAAGACAGCCAGAGGCGAAGGCTGGACAAAATTCTCGGAAATAGACAATGTAAACTATGGTGCTGTCGTTGAAAATTCATTCTCAGATAATCCTGACATCGTAGGCGTTGACGCAACATACTTTGACTACTGGTCGGATATGGAGCAGGAGAAAGGGTATCTTCAGTGTCAGGGTAATGACAAAATGCATGACTATTGGTATCAGTTTGATAACTTCAACAGCTACATAAGCAACATTGCTTCAAACTGTAAGTCGGACTGGAAGTATCCTCTCTACTTCGGTAATATGTATAGGGGTGGAGAACACTACGAAACATTTAAGACCCACGCAGGAGGACTTACAAACATCAACGATTATAATGATAACTATTACTATGCAGTAAACAACTCCAACGGTATGGCATGGGGCAACGGTAATTATAACCAGTCCTTACAGGGTCTTATGTACAACAGGCTTGACAGCAAGGGCAATCTTCAGGTTGCAAATGGTGTCAAGGCTCCTTACTTTGATGCTGAGGCACTTTCAACCGCTACATATAATGATAAAAGAGTTGCCAATGTTTATAAGTCATCTTTCCCGTTCCGTACAACTACTGCCCCTGATGGTGTTACTACTTATGAATTCACTTCAAAAGATGCAACCGATAACATCTACTTTACATGGAACGGCCTCACACCTACAAAAATTAACTACGGTGCGGGCGAACAATTTGGTGTACATGATGATTTGGGAAAATTCGGCGGTACAGAAAACGGTTATGGTGTTTTCCCATTCAACAATACTCAGAATACATCAACGGGCAAGGGTACTAACGATAACCTTGACTATGGTTTCGGTATCAGACTTGATATAGACTTCAGAGTTCCGAAAGATGGTATGCTTGCAGACAACAAACCTGCAACCTTTAACTTCAGCGGTGACGATGACCTTTGGGTTTATATCGGTGAAGATTCAACAGGTGCTAACGCAGAACTTGCTCTCGACCTCGGCGGTGACCATAAAGAGGCAAAAGGTTCAATTGACTTTAGTACAATGCAAGCAACAGCTAACGATGTATTTGCCGACTACTCACCTTCATCATCGTCGACAAAACTTACAGTTCCGAGTGGTGAGTTTTGGGTTAAGACAGGTGATTATGATAACTTCTGTTTGAATGTTTGGCAGGATACAAAGGTTGGTGTATATAATGCAGATGGATATTATGTAGATCCTTATGAAATATCAGACGGTTTTTACAAATTCAAAAAGGATCTACTTGGCAGCAATACAGAAGTTAACTTCTGTAAGTGGAAGAATATGGGTACCGGCGGCACGCTTAAAGCAAACCTTAAGCTTTCAGATCTTTACGGTAAAATGTGGAACGGTGACGGCACTCCGTATACCGGAGACGCTGTGTTACATCATACAAACCTTGGCGAAGTTTCAAAGAAAATCAACGGTGGTAATAAGCTTGATCCTAACAAGACATACCATATGGTAGTATTCTATATGGAGCGTGGTGAGGCTGAGTCTAACTTCTCAGTAAACTTTACAATGACACCTGCCAACAATGACCTCAAGGTTACAAAGGCACTTGATACAGGCGATGTTGTTTCTGAAATTTCAGATGACCTCAAAGCTAATGAAACTTTTGATTATACAATCAAAGAGAACGGCAACGATACCTCCGGTAAAGGCTACAAGCTTACAAAATCAGACGAAAGCGAAAGCATAAGCAGTGAAACTCTTTCAAACAGCGGTTTCACACTTAAAGATAATTATATAGCTGACTTTGACAACTCATTCAAGACCGGCAACGATATGACGGTTGACGAGTCAACAGACAGCAGTAAGCTTAAATACACAACGAACTGGGAACTTGTTAACAACAGAGTCGGTTCAATAATCAAGAGCGGTTCAGCTACGGACTCGGCATTCAACCTTGTAGATCCCGCTGATAAAAAGGCTTATGCACAGCTCCAGCTCGACTATACCAACAAGATAGTGACAGCACCTCTTGAAATTTCAAAGAATGTTGTTAATGAAGACGGTAAAACCGATTACGATACAGATCAGCAGTTTACATTTGCGATTGCTCTCGACTTTGACGGCAGCGGTTCAACCTATGACTACAAGACCTATCCTCTTGAGTATCAGCTCAAAGAGAAGGGCGCAAGAGATTATTCAAGCACAGCTTACCGTACACCCTTGGACGGTTCGTTCACAATCAAAAAGGGCGAAAGCATTAAGCTTCTCAATATTCCTGTAGGTGCAACCTATAAGATTACAGAGAAAAATGTTATAGGTTATGTTCCTTATAAAGTAGGCAATCAGGACTTCAACGGTACATTCGTCGGTACTCTCGCCGAAGCAGGAAATGCGCTTAAATTTATCAATAAGGTTAATCCTACAAACATTGCCATTTCGGTAAATAAGACTCTTGACGGTCAGGCTTACAGCGGCAGCAAGTTCGTCTATACATTGACAGGTCTTGAATCAATGGATACAGCAAAACAGGATGCCGACGGCAAACCTATCAAGACAAACAGCGCAAAAACAATTTCCACGAATTTGGAAACACCTGACAAAAACGGTAAGGTTGAATTCAAAAACCTCAAATTAGTCACTGCGGGTGTTTACAGATTTAAGATTACCGAGGCTCTTGCCGAAGGTGCAAATGCATCCGATTATAAAATGGATACAAACACCTGGCTTGCCGAGATTGAATTGCTTGAAAGCGGTGAAGTAACGGCGGCTAAGTACATTAAGGTTAAGAGCTCAGATATTGAAGGCAAAACCGATGCTCAGCTTGCAACTTACTTCAACAATTCTTCTCCTGTTGAAAAAGCCGTGTTTGAAAATGAAACCACACACGGAAGTGCAACAGTAAACAAGAAGAATCAGACAGGCGGTAATGTAAGTGATACGGAATTTGCTGTGATGAAGGTATCCGAGGAGGGTATCTTTACTGCAGATGATATCAATACAATCATTAAAGATGCCTCAATGAAAACTCATATGGTTTCTAAAACGACAGACAGCAACGGTCAGGCTGTGTTTGACAATCTGACAATCTTCAAGGACGGTCAGGGCGAGTTTACAAAAACAAACGGTAAAGTTGTATGGAACAAAAGTTCCGACAATTATATATCAGGTACTTCAACATATCAGACATACTGTCTGTTTGAGTACAAACCGTCAGAGGGTTACACCCCGAACTACACACTTTCATACTTCACACTCCCTGTTAAGGGTGAGTACAATGTTACATATAATTATGTTGACGGTGCAATCACAATGCCTTCGGCAAGCGGTGACGGAATGAACGGTTATGTTGTTCTCGGTGTATCGGTTGCAGGTCTTGCGGTGACAATGTTCACGGGCTACGCAATCTATTACGGAAAAATTCGTAAAAAACGCAGAGCAAGATGCAGAAAGTAACCCGATATGATTTGAATTGTTAGAACAGATGATATTTTAATCAGATGTTTCTTTCATAAAAAACCTCTTTGACTGCTACGGGCACCGTTGTTAGCCGGTGTCCGACATGCAGCCACCCAAATTCAGTTTAACCATTCGGTTAGAATAGAATTACATATATTAAATTAAACACAAAGGAGAAAGTAAAAATGAAAACTACAAAGAAAATCTTTGCAGCTGTTCTTGCAGTAATGATGATTGCTCTCATGATCCCATTCTCAGCAAGCGCAGTAGAGAGCTATTCAGCTAAGTACAAACTTGATGTTAATACAGCAACTGATCCTGACAAATCAGGTGATTACACATTCAGCTTCTTCAAGATTGCAGACCTCGATCTCACAACAGGTAAGTACTCAAGTACTATCACCGACACAGCACTTGAGGATGCTGTAAATGGCACATACTCAGAGTCAAAGTCACAGAATATCCTTACTGCTTGTGACACCCTCTACAAGAATAACAAAGAAGCATTCGGTACAGCAACTACAACAATCAGCTTTTCTTCAGCTACAACAGAAGCAACTGCAACAGTAACAGACCCCGGTCTTTACTATGTATATTGTACTTCTAAGCCGGCTAAAGTAACAGGTGTTCAGAGCTCACTTGCTTCACTTCCTTACTTTGATGGTAAAAAGTATGTTTCAGTTGACCAGACAGAGCACAACCTTGCTGAAAAGGTTTCAACAAGCTCAGTATCAGTTGACAAGAAAGCTGACAAGACATATGTAGGCGACAACAATAAGACTGTAACCTACACACTTACAGCTTCAACAGCAGGTTCAATCGACAACCAGCTCAAAAAGTATGAAATCGTTGATACAATGGATGAAGGTCTTACATTCAACGAGAATTCAGTTGTAGTTAAGTACGACGGCACAGGTGATGCTCTTACTTTGGGTACAGATTACTCTATTGAAAAGAACCATCCTTACACAGGCAAGAACGGTGAGGCTACTACTGCTACATTCGCAGTTGTATTCAAATCTGCTACACTTGCATCTGAGAAGTTCTATGATGCAGAAAATGTTGTTGTTACATACACAGCTGATTTAAACGAAAAGGCTAAGCTCAACACACCTATCACCAACACAGACGGTCTTGTTTACGGTAACGATTCTGATACAAACTTTGAACCCGGTAAAACTTCACCTAATGTATTTACATACGGCATGAAGGTTGTTAAGGTTAACGGCAATGACACAACTCAGAAGCTTGCTGACGCTGAATTCCAGATATTCACAGACGCAGAAGCTAAAACACCTCTTACAGTTAAAGTTGACGACAAGAATGTAAATGTAGTTGCTAAGACAGACGCTACCGGTGAGGCTATATTTGTTCTCGAAGGCACAACAACAACATTCAAGTTTGATGCTAAACAGACATACTATGCAAAAGAGATAGCAGCTCCTACAGGCTACAACCTCAACAGCTCAGTATTTACAGTAAGCATTGACACGAGCAAGGAGTATACATTTGTAGGTAACATTGCAGACGGTGACAATGTTGCTGTTGCTAACTACCCTGTAACTGTTCCTAAGACAGGTGGTATGGGTACAATGATGTTCTATGTTGGCGGTGCAGCACTTATCGCTTGTGCAGGCGTTCTTCTCTTTGTTCTTAAGAGAAAGAAAGCAGCTAAATAATTAATCGAATATCTTTATCTTAAAATCTGTGATATGATATATGTAATTTTCAGGGGATGCGGCAACGCATCCCCATTCTATTTACACAAGAGCCGTATATGCGGATAATATCTGTCCATACGGCGGCTCGCCGTGTATTGCCCTGCACGGCAAAATGTAGTATAATAACAACGGAACAAAAACACGCAGAAAAGGAAAATTTTATGAAACGAAAGCTGTCAATTTTACTAATAGTTTTAATATTCGTTGCAGGAATCGGCATAATGAGCTATCCGCTTGTCAGTTCCGCAATTAATAACTATGTCAGTAGAAGCAGGGTTAAGGAGTACACCGACAGGGTTGCTCAGATGCCGAGTGAGAAAACTCAAAAAATGTTTGAAGAGGCGACAAAGTACAATAACAGCCTTTCAAATAATATGATAATTACCGACCCGTTCGACGAAAAGGCTTTTCAGAAAATCGGTGCAAATTATGAGAAAACTCTCAATATTGATGATAACGGTCTTATCGGCTATATTGATGTGCCGAAAATCAATGTTTATCTGCCGATTTATCATGGCACAAGCGAAGAGATTCTTTCTAAAGGTGCAGGGCATCTTCAAAACACTTCCCTGCCTGTCGGCGGTGCAAGCACACATTCCGTAATTTCTGCCCATTCGGGTTTTCCGGGAGAAACTTTCTTTGATTATCTCACTGATATGAAAGTAGGCGATGAATTTTATGTTCATATTCTCGACAGAACGCTGAAATATGAGGTTGATCAAATCGAAGTTGTTCTTCCCTCGGAAATCAATTCCTTGCGAATTGTTGACGGTGAAGACCTTGTAACGCTCCTCACCTGTACCCCATACGGCATTAATACTCACAGACTTCTCGTGCGTGGCAAGCGTGTCGATTATGACGATACAAAGTATATTGAAACGGGCGAGTCACTTGCAAAGTTTGACAACGGTTACATATTTTTCCTCGGTTACAAAATCCCTTATGCAGTCGCAATCGGCATAATTGTCGGCTTTGTTGCACTTGTTGTGTTTGTGGTTGTATTTCTGCTCAAGCGTAAAAAGAAGAAGTCAAACGGTGCAAAACGGCTGAGAGATGACTCGGCTGACGAAAATCAGAATGATTCGGGCGGTGATTCCGATGATTAAAAAAATACTTACGGGTGTGGCAATAGCAATGCTCGTTGTCGGAATAGGTCTTGTCGCATTCCCCCCTATATCAAATTTTATCGGAACACAGATTTCAAACGGTGAGGCTGACGGCTTTGACGCCCGTGTTGAAGAAGTTGAGGACGGCTCTTTTGAACAGGCGGTCAAGGACGGCAAGGTTGACGAAGATGGTTACAAAATTGACAGGGACGGCAAGCGTACCTCCAAACAGCCCGTTGTTTTCAAGGCGGACCTTGACAGACTTTTCAATGACAGCGTTGCCTACAACAAAAAACTTGAAACGAACCAGTATGAAATGCTCCGTAACGATACCTATTCACAGGCTGCCGTCAATCTTGAGGATTACGGCATAACCGACGGTATTTACGGCTATGTTACCGCCGAAACAATAAACATGCGTCTGCCGATTTACCTCGGTGCGAACAGCTCAAATATGAGCTACGGTGCGGCACATATGAGTGCAACCTCATTGCCGATCGGCGGTAAGAATACAAACGCAGTCCTTGCAGGTCACACGGGATACATCGGTCGAATATTTTTTGACAACCTCCGCAACCTCAAAATCGGTGACAGGGTTTCAATCACAAATTATTGGAATACACTCAATTACAAGGTCGTTGAAACCAAAGTCAATAAGCCGAACGAATCAGGCGACTGCTATTTGCAGAAGGACAGAGATCTGCTCACGATGTTTACCTGCATAAGTGACGGCAACGGCGGTTTTGACCGTTACTATGTAATCTGTGAGCGTGCGTCATAATTTACAGCAGACTGCATCACGGTGAAGATGCAACTGTTTTGCAGAAATATGTTGTCGGTTCGGACAGATAAACAATAAAAACGGAGGATAAACAATGAAAAATACAATTAAAAAAATAACTGCAATCGCAATGTGCGGTGTGCTAACCGTCGGTTCGGTTCTTATGACAGGTGCGGTAAGCGAGGATGAAAGTCACAAGGACTTTGAAGTTACAGGTATAACGCAGAAAATCTCAAACAATCAGCTTTTTGTGTCAACTACGGGATACACTGAAAATACCGATAAAAATTTCGGTGCAAAGTTCCAAACAACCGAAGAAAAGGATTACGATATATGGTTTAAGGATTGTATCAACGCACCGAGATTTTTAAATCTTCCAAAGGGCGAAAAATTCGTAAAATATATGATGACGCAGGGGCACGGTTATTTCGGTAATGTTCAGACATTCTATCAGTTTGACAAAACAGGCGGTGAATATGTTAAGGTAAAAATCAAGCTTTCCGATTTTTCCCGTCTGTTCAATGAAAACGGAACAATGACTGCTGAGCTTAGCGACGGTTCTTACAAGGATTTTGATTTTACATACGAAGATTTCGGAACTGACAGCATCGGTGTTAATTGCTATGCGGAATCCGGCGCATATGCGACAAGCGGAGGTGTGGTAACATCCTTTGCTCCCGATAAGGACGGCTATGCTGAAATATATGTTTCAAGACAGCTTGGTGTAGATACAAAAGTAATGTCATACCGCTATTGCAGACTTAAAGACGGCGCTCATTGCGATTACGGAATAATCGGAGATACTCTGGTCGGTTTAACTTGCGGTGATACGGATTTAAACGGATACATTTCTGTTACTGATGCAACGCTTGTTCAAAAATATGTTGCAGGTATTGAGGACTTTGACAAGCTTCAGCTTTTTAACAGTGATGTAGACAATGACGGCGAAATCAGTGTTGTTGACGCAACCTTGATTCAGAAGTATATTGTAGGGTTGAGTTAAATAAAAATTTCATGTAAAAGCAAACTGACGAAGTAATGGTACAATCTTTTTGATAAGACAGATTATATATATGTCGCCAATTACGCACAACTTCCATAACATCAACTGATTTTGCGAAAACATAAAATTCAATCAAATCGGGCGTCCATGTTGCACTTGACACAATGAGCGCCCCTACTGATAGAAAGAGGAAAAACAATGAAAAATATAATTAAAAAAATAACTGCAATCGCAATGTGCGGTGTGCTTACTGTCGGTTCGGTTCTTATGACAGGTGCGGTAAGCGAGTATGAAGATCGCAAGGACTTTGAAGTTACAAGTACAACGCAGAAAATCTCAAACAATCAGCTTTTTGTTACAACAACGGGATATACCGAAAATACGGCAAAGAATTTCGGGGCAATGTTCATATCAACGGATTATCAAAAGTACAGCGTGATGTTTAAGGACTGTATTGATGCACCGAAGTTTGTAAATCTCCCGAAAAATCAGGAATTTACTCGCCATATGATAACAGCGGATAATCGTTATTTTGGTAATACGGGTATGAAATTCAATTATGATTCAACAGGCGGAGAATATGTTAAGATGAGGATTAAACTCTCCGACTATTTTCCTGATGTCTTTAATGATGATGGCACAATGACCGGAAAACTCAGCGATGGCACATACAAGAATTTTGACTTTACATATGAGGATTTCGGTACAGACAGCAGCGGCAAACCTTGCTATGCAACCTCGGGCGCATATTTTGTCAGCGGAGGTGCGGTAACATCTTTTGTCCCCGATAAGAACGGCTATGCGGAGTTTTATATTTCAAGACAGCTTGGCGAGGATACGGGCCTTATGGCTTATAAATATTGCAGACTTAAAAACGGCGCAGAGTGTAAAACAACGATTGGTGGCAAATTGAACTGCCTGACTTGCGGTGATGTATATCCAGACGGAAACATTACGGTTGTAGATGCAACATCTGTTCAGAAATATGTTGCAGGTATTGTAGAATTCGGCAAGACTCAGCTTTTTAACAGCGATGTAAACCATGACGGTGAAATCAGTGTTGTTGACGCAACCTTGATTCAGAAGTATATCGTTGGGTTGATTTAAACAAAAATTTCATATAAAAGCAAATTGACGAAGTAATGGTACAATCTTTTTGATAAGACAGATTATATATATGTCGCAAATTACACACAACTTCCATAACATCACATAATCTTATTTAAACATAAAATTTAATCAAAACGGGAGTCCAATGAACACCCCTGCTGATTAAACAAAAACAGTCGGGAAGACAATGCTTTGCATTTCGCAAATTGTCTTCCCGACTTTGATTTTACATTTTCAGCTATAAAGTTTTGCTCGGGCATTTTATTTTCGCCCTTATAAATACTATCTGCACGAACTGGGAACGGCGGCTCGCCGTTAGTGTCCGTATTCGTTTAAGATATCGTCAATTTCGCTTTCGTTCGGATCTTGCTTTCTGTCAATACCGGAAAGGTACTTGTCATAATCAAAATCATCGTCATCTGCTGTTTCGGTTTTCTGCGGGGCAGGCGACGGTCTGCGTGCAGGCCTGCGTTCCTGTCTGTAAGGTGCTTTTCTTTCGGACTTTTTGCTTGATGAAGTCATGTTCTCAAGCTCTTCCTTTTCACGGCGCTTTGCCTCAAGAAGCATTTCCTCTGCTTCTTCCTGTTCTGCCTTTTCTTTCTGACGGCGCTTGTCACCGAAAGCAAGGTCGCCGAGGAAAAGTCCGAAAATTCCGGCAACAAGATAAACTACGAGGAGAATAAGGTTTGTTGAAAGTGTGCTTGAAGAAAATCCGCCGTTGTAGATGAGCATACTTGGAAGATAAATAATCGGCGCAATGAGTGCAAAGAGAAAGTCAAGTCCGTGTTTTGAACAGTAGTGTGCCGAACAGCCGATTGCTGTAATCGGGAACACAAAGTCATATGCAACGGGTGAAAACTTTTGCATTGCGCCTGGAATAAACACAAGCGGCAACAGCATATAAACAAGCAAAATTATTACCGCATAGGGAACATATTTTTTAACCATATCTGTCATAACGGTTAATCTCCAATCTTTGAAATTTTATTTTAAATCATGCATATTCATTATACATTGATACACTTCAAAAAGCAAGAAATATTATACCGAGTTACCAAGCTGTTACAGAGGATAATGTAAAATGTTTGCAAAGTGGATTTTTAGCGGATAAATCCGTTGACATCGGACATAAAAAAGAATAAAATAAATATGTACGGGCTTTTGCCCGAATTTAAATGCGAATGAGGTGAAAACTTAATGGACGCAGACGGTAATAAAGGCGCTGTACCCGGGCGAAGTTGCAACAGAATGTGCGCTTGTGCGTTCATTTTGTTTTATTGATTTTGCTTTGTATTTTTATTTTAATTTGAATTGATTTAATTTAATACTCAGGGTGACACCGTCTTTACTTCCAATTGAATTAAAAAGGAGGAAAAGATGATGGAACAGGTTAATGTAACCCTTACCGAAACTATCAAAGTGTTGCTTGATGACAAAAAGTTCAGCACTTTGCGTGACATTTTGATTACGATGAAACCGTTTGACATTGCGGCGGTTTTTGAAAATCTACAGGATGAAAAAATGCCGATTCTGTTTCGTATTCTGCCAAAGGAGCTTGCGGCGGAAACCTTTGTCGAAATGGATGATGAAACTCAGGAATTCCTTATCCACGGCTTCAGCGACAGCGAACTGAAAGAGGTTGTCGATGAGTTATTTGTCGATGACGCCGTTGACCTTATTGAGGAAATGCCTGCCAATGTTGTAAAGCGTATTTTAAGACAGGCCGACAAGGATATGAGAAAGCAGATTAACGAGCTTTTGAAATATCCCGAGGACAGCGCAGGCTCGATTATGACAACCGAGTTTATTCTGCTTCGTCCCGATATGACGGCTGAAATGGCTATTAAAAGAATCAGAAGAACAGGTGTTGACAAGGAGACAATCTACACCTGCTATGTAACCGATGCCAACAACAAGCTTATCGGTATTACCACCGTAAAAGACCTTTTGCTTGCCGAAGATGACGAGCTTGTAAAGTCGATTATGGAGGAAAATGTTATCTCGGTAACTACTCTTGCCGATCAGGAGCAGGTTGCCCAGATGTTCTCAAACTATAACTTCCTTGCTCTTCCTGTTGTTGATAACGAAAACCGACTTGTCGGTATCGTAACAATTGACGACGCTATTGATGTTATTCAGGAAGAGGCTACCGAGGATATCGAAAAGATGGCAGCCGTATTGCCGTCTGACAAACCGTATATGAAAACAAGCGTTTTCGGCCTGTACAAAAAGAGAGCGCCGTGGCTGCTTATACTCATGCTTTCGGCAACCTTTACAAGTGCGATTATCTCATCATTTGAGGCTGTGCTTGCAAATGTTTTGATTCTCTCATCGTTTATCCCGATGATTACGGGTTCGGGCGGTAACGCAGGTTCTCAGGCATCGGTTTCCGTAATCCGTGCGTTGTCGCTCGGTGAAATTCATTTCAGGAGCATTTTCCTTGTGCTGTGGAAAGAATTCAGGGTGTCAATTCTTTGCGGTATTACCCTTGCGGCGGCAAACTTTGTAAAACTGCTTTTGTTTGATCTCAACGGTCAGGAAAACGCATTTATGATTGCCCTTGTAATTTCGCTTACG
>OGRN01001588.1_pt1 | contig 19029 bp, 13 predicted proteins | sample 1553401 | NCBI WGS metagenome assembly OGRN01 (sample SAMEA2580096, study PRJEB22360) | human gut metagenome | biome: human gut; feature: human-associated habitat; material: faeces | place: Denmark | collected 2008/2010 | reverse complement strand
GGCCGCCGGAAACGGCGGTCAAAAAATGAGCCAGTACTCATGGTTTACCGTGTACTATATCAGAAAAATTGACAGATGATGAAAAATCATTAATAGATATCAACGATGTTGAACTGATTGATTGTAGAAGGGTAGGAACAATACTTATAAATATAAATAGGATATAGGTGAACACTGAGGGGCTTAACGACTAATGTGATTATCATAATTCTTAGATTCAGTAACAGTAAGTGATAGAGGAGACCAGCTATGAAAAGTCAAGTATGAATTAGCAAAAAATTTTTTTATTATCGATGGTAAAAAAGGGTAACTTTAATAAAGCTCCCTCAGGGTGCTTTTCAAAATCTATCGATATTGGTATACAGACCTCTTAATCGAGGTTGAATTCCACTTCGTCAGTCAGCATCTTCCAGATGACTCTGACAAGTTTACCGGCACAGTGTCCCAGGGCATTGTAATGAGTCCGGCCTTCCGCCATTTTTTATCATAGTAAGCTTTAAAGGTGGCGTTGTTCTTAACGACATTATGAGCTGCATTCATCAGGGCATATCTTAAAACCCTGGAGCCGCGTTTGGACATCCTCGTGCGTCTGGCATTGAAATTACCAGATTGGTATACCGACGGATCCAGACCGGCAAATGCAAGCAGTTTTTTGGGAGTGGAGAACCGGTGAATATTACCGGTCTCGCCAAGGAACATCCCGCCATTGAGACAACCGATGCCGAGAATGGTAATGATGACAGAATCATTGAAACGCATGATTTCTGCCATTTCAGCCTCCACTCGGGCAATCTGCTCATCCAGAAGCTCAATCTGAGCAATCGTGGAAGTGACCTGGATGGACAGTGCCTGGTCGGATTGACCGACCGACTTCCGTGCCAGAACTCTTAATTCAGCCGCCTGCTCCTTTTGAAATGACCGTGGGAAGTCTTCGCAAGGAGAGTGGCAAGATGGGTCAGGTGCATGGAAGCAATGGATTTAGCTGTCGGCGCTTCTTTCAGGAGCGCGTAGACAGATTTCTGATGCAGACCGGACTTGAAAAAATATTGAAGTTCCGGAAAGGTCTGATCCAGATAGGAAGTAAGCTGGATCTTAAGCTTGGTTCGCGGTTTGATCGTTTTCTGACGGAAACGCTCCAATTCTTTGAGGTTCATCAGATCCAGATCTTCAAAGGTAACGAACCGATAGGATTTCTGCATCATAAGAGTCTGGGCGATGATGTAAGTGTCAATCTTATCTGTCTTCGTTTTGCGGATGTTATTTTTCCGCATGGAAGAAGTAGAAAGTGGATTAAGGACACAAACATTGTAGCCCTCCGCAACAAGGTAGCGGATCAGGTTGTCGGCATAATGAGCCGTTGATTCAAGACCGATGATGATCTCTTCGTCGCCGAATGGTTCGAAGGCGGAAACGAGATACTGGAAGCCATCACCGTCGTTTGAGAATTGGAACGGCCCAACAAGGATTTCGCCATCAGAAGAGATGAGAGATGCGCAATGGTTGAGTTTTACTACATCAATACCAACATAAATCATGAGGAAATACCTCCCTTTCAAAAATAGTCTGATACCGTGATATCCACCAGCGATTATCATCGTAGACTTTGTAGTTTATAGAATGCTCAGTGAGGAGTCAAATCTATTAGAAGCACTTAAATTCTGTTGGTCATTGTTGCAATTTAGAATTCCAGAAAACGAGGAGTTTTCATTGCACTAGAACGGTTGACCGATACTACAGTTATATCCGAGGAAGAGGAAGAACAAAAAGCACTTTATAAATTACGTTGCAGAATTTTGTCATGCCAAATTGCGCATTTTCTTTTTCAAAAGGAATGCACAGATGAGGCAGTTTTACATTGGAAAAAGATTGGAGAAGATCCGAATGAATTCATGGAGATCAGGAACATCTGGCGCTAGATATAGTTATTGAACAATATGAGATATGACTGCACGATTTCGAAAAAAATTCCGAGAACTCCAAAATATTATCGCAAAATCCAATGCACTATGATATACTTGAAAAGTATATTGACACCAATCGTTTTGTTTCTATGAAAGGATATTATTATGGCGATTTCCTATAAAAGACTATTCAAATTAATGATAGACAAAAATATGAAAAAGAAGGATTTACGCACATTAACAGGTGTGAGCTATTCTACATTACTAAAAATGGAAAATGGAGAATATGTAAGTCTGGACGTACTTGACCGGATATGCCGGAGTTTACATTGTCAGTTAAGCGACATTGCGGAGGTCCTTCCAGATGTGTGTCCGGATAACAGGACAGGTTCGGAAATAAAATGAGTGGGAAAGGAGTACCTGTAAGATGGTAAGAAAAGAATATAGTGCAGGCGCAGTCAAACTTTCCTTCTGGTTTTTGGAGTTTAAGAAAACAGTAGAGCTTTTAGTCACTGGAACAGAGATGGCAGAAGTACGCAGACAAGCTTTAGAGGAAAATCTTTATGCTGCGCCATCAGCGGACCGTGCAAAACAGATCTTTCAGACGGTTTCCGCGAGAATTCAATCCCTGGATGAAAGTTTTTATCCGATTTTTCAGAAGGGGGATATATCTACCCAGAAGATTTTGGCGCTGACTGCGGTTATGGTTTATGATACGCTGTTTTTTGATTTTGTCTACGAAGTGCTGCGGGAAAAGATGATCATTGGAAGCGACGAATTTTCCGATAAGGATATCCGGATCTTTTTTAAGGATAAACAGCAGCAAAATGAAAAAGCTGCCAAGTGGACAGATTATACCTGCAAGAGGCTGGGAAGATGTTACAAGACCATGCTTTTTGAAGCAGGGATGACGGATAAGGGAAAGGAAATACGAAGAATAAAAAAGCCGATTCTGGAACCGGAACTGGAACAGTGGATGATGGAGCACGATCTGGAACCGGTGATAAAGGCTTTGACGGGGGTGAGATGATGACGGATTTATCAGAGCGTTTGGATAAAATGGAGATGGCAATTAAAAAGCCGTCTTTCCGTCAAAGTCTCGGACGGGCAAATGAAGTAAATTACTGGATTTTTGACTATCCTCCGGAAGGGGAGCTGGAAGTACGGGAACGTATTGCATATATGAAACGCAAAAATCGGAAGGAAATCGATGGTTTTGAACTGGTGATCTATGATCTTTATGATATGATTATTGACTTTTTGGAAAGTAAAAATTTTCTGGAAAAATGTTTTGATTTTGAGAAAAAGCGGGGAATGGAGCGGATTACAAAAGCAGTTACAAATTCTATGAAGATCAATGAAGATGACAATCTGATTGTTCAGTATATCAAGGAACATACGCCGAAGGAAGCTGTGGTTTTCCTGACCGGGATAGGCAAGTGCTACCCGATTCTCAGATCCCATAAGGTTTTAAATAATCTTCATCAGGCATTTGTCCAATCGCCTGTGGTAATGTTTTTTCCGGGAACTTACAATGAACAGGAACTGATCTTGTTTAATGAGATAAAAGACGATAACTATTACAGAGCTTTCCGGCTTGTGAAATGATGGAGGGGAAAAATGCTGATTAAAGATATGTTCCGAAAAAAAATCGACCGTGAAATTCAGGGTGTTATTATTGTCGGTCAGGGTGAGGATACCAATGTTTCACAGGAATTAGAAGAATATGTGGTGACCAGAGAGCTGCAGAAACATTTTGCCGATTTCTTTTCAGCCTATAAAAAAGGAATCGTGGGACAGACGCCTAAAATGGGTGTCTGGATTTCCGGCTTCTTTGGAAGTGGTAAATCTCATTTCTTAAAGATCCTGTCTTATCTTCTGGAAAACAGACAGGTTGGTGAGAAGCATGCTCTGGATTATTTTATCGAGGATGAGAAAATTATCGATCCAATGATACTGGCGGATATGAAACTGGCAGCAGAAACTCCTACGGATGCGATTCTGTTTAATATTGACTCCAAGAGTGATACAAATGGCAAGCAGGACAAGGATGCCATTGTAAAAGTCTTCCTGAAAGTGTTCAATGAAATGCAGGGCTTTTGTGGTTCTATGCCTTATCTGGCTGATCTGGAGCGGCGTCTGACGGAAGAAGGACGTTTTGAAGAATTTAAGCATACCTTTGAAGAAGAGTATGGGGATGAATGGGAAGATTCCCGACAGGATTTTGACTTTATTCAGGATACTGTGGTAGACGTACTGGCGGATATGGGCTTTATGAGCGAAGATGCCGCACGAAACTGGTGTGAAAAGGCTACTACGGAGTATCAGATCAGTATTGAGGATTTTGCCAGACGTGTACATACCTATATTGAACAGAAGGGGAAGAATCATCATGTAGTTTTCCTTGTAGATGAGATTGGACAGTACATAGGAGATGATTCCAGGCTGATGCTGAATCTTCAGACAGTGACGGAAGAACTGGGAAAAGAATGTAAGGGCAAAGCCTGGGTTATTGTTACCAGTCAGCAGGATATTGATTCCATTACCAAGGTAAAGGGAAATGATTTTTCCAAAATTCAGGGGCGATTTGACACCCGCCTGTCTTTATCTTCTGCCAATGTAGATGCGGTTATCAAGAAAAGAATTCTGGATAAGACAGATGTAGCGGCCCAGAGTCTGCGGCTGCTTTATGAACAGAAGGCTACCATTATTAAAAATCTGATTATGTTTAATGATGGCGTAGAAAAAAAACTGTATGCTAATGCAGAAGATTTTGAGGAAGTCTACCCCTTTGTCCCCTACCAGTTTAATCTGCTGGCAAGTGTGTTGACCTCGATCCGGACTCATGGCGCTTCCGGAAAACATCTGTCTGAAGGCGAGCGTTCTATGCTGGCGCTTTTTAAAGAATCTGCCATGTCTTTGATGAATGAGGAGAGCGGGGCTATCGTTCCTTTTCATTGTTTTTATGATGCTCTGGAAAATTTTCTGGATCACAGTCATCGTGGAGTGATTATCCGGGCTTATGATAATAATCAGATCAACCCGGAGCATAAAGAATCAGATGTTTTTGCCATCAATGTGTTAAAAACGCTGTTTATGATCAAGTATATTCAGATTTGTGAGGCAAATATAGATAACATCACCAGCCTTATGGTCAATCATATTGATAATGACCGGGTAGAGTTGAAAGAACAGGTAGAAGCGGCGCTTAAGGTACTGGTGCTCCAGATGCTGGTGCAGAAGAACGGTTCTGTATATATTTTCTTGACAGACGAGGAACAGGAAATCAATAACGAAATTGAAAAAGAAAATATAGAAATGCCGGAGGTTATTACCAAAATTTCAGAAATGATCTTTGAGGACATTTTATCTGAGAAGAAATACCGATATCCGGCTTTCGGCGGCAGATATACTTTTTCTTTTAATCAGATTGTGGATGATCGCCCTTATAAGGCAAACCAGTCTTATGATGTGGGACTTCGTATTCTGACCCCATGGTATGAGGGGGGTACAGACGATGCTACACTGCGGATGATGTCCGGACAGGGTAAGGAAGTATTGGTTCTCCTTCCCAATGATGATGAGTTTCTGCGGGAAATGCAGGCATATATGAAAATAGAGAGTTTCCTGCGCAAAAATACCAATGCTCATCTTTCTCAATATGAGAGCATCAAAGAGGCAAAGCGGACAGAGATGCGTAAGCGCAATGAAAACGCCAAACTTTATCTGACAGAAGCATTAAAAGAGGCAACTATCTATGTGAACGGGGATATTGCGAGACTGAACGCCAGAGATGTATCTGCCAGGATTCAGGAGGCCATCGGCCGACTGGTACAGATTGTTTATCATAAACTCAGTTATATTGATACCCCTATGGGAGAACCAGAGATCCGTAAAATGTTCCATACCAGCAACCAGTTCAGTCTGTCGCTAGAGGGTGGAACAGAACCAAATATCCATGCATTAGAAGATGTTCTTGGTTTTATCGCCATGAATTCCAAGAACTATATAAAAACATCTATGAAGACCATCAAAGACCGGTTCACCAAGGCGCCTTATGGCTTTGTAGAAGATGACGTGAACTGGCTGGTTGCCCGTCTGTTTAAACGGGGTGATTTATCCCTTACGGTCAACGGCGCTTCTGTGACTCTGTTGAATAAATCAGAGGAAGAACTGGTTAATCTTGTCACGAAAAAGCAGAATGTGGACAAACTTCTGATGGAAGTTCGTGTCAGAGTGGATGAACGGGATAAAAAAGCTGTCCGGGATGTTATGAAAGAACTGTTCCATGTGAGCAGCGCTGCAGATGACGAAGATACGGTAATGAAGAACTTTCAGAACTATGCTCAGAAGATGATCTATGAGATGGAACGTCTGGAAGGAGAATATCAGCGATACGACTATCCTGGAAAAAAAACAGTCAATGACGGTATGAAGCTGCTTCGTTCGGTTCTTCAGTATACGGCGCCGCTGGAATTTTTCCAATACGTTTCAAAACAGCGGGAGAGCTTTTATGATCTGGCGGAAGACTATGAACCGGTAAAGGCGTTCTTTGCCGGGGAGCAGAAACAGATCTTTCAGCGGGCATTGGATATGCTGGAGATCTATGAGGACAGCAAAACTTATATTGTGGATGCCGAGCTGGAAGAAATTGTGGCACAGATGAAAACCATTGTCCGAAAGACAGCCCCATATGGTGATATTCCCAAACTGCCGGAACTGCGGGAAAAATTCATGGGTACATATACCAAGATACTGGATGGGGAATCTGCTCCGGTGTTGGATTCCATTGATCAGGACAGAGAACGTGTACTGGAAGTGTTGGATACTAAGCCATATCGAGACAGTAAACGTGAACGCTACCTGGAACAGTTTTTAGAAATCCGACAGGGTGCAGAGAAATGCAACAATGTTTCCTCTCTGCGCAGTTTTGCGGATAAAGCGGACGCTTTGAAGATCCGGCTCTTAAATGAGATGGATCAACTGGATCTGGCTGAAGCAAAGAAAAAAGCGGAAGAAGAGCGAAGAAAACAGGAGCAGGAGGCGAAAGAAAAAGGTGAGTCGCTTGCTGATCGAGTGGCGGAAAATCCAGCGACTTATAAGGTGCGAAAGACAAAAAATGTATCCATGAAATCCATGACTCATACAGCCTCATGGCGGTTGGAAAATAAAGAAGATGTAGATAAGTATCTGGGCGCTTTGCGGGAGAGCTTGTTGGCAGAGATGGATGAGAATACTATTTTGAATGTGGAGATATAGGGGTGAACTATGAGCATAAGTCAGTTAGAAAATAGGATAAAATCTTTACAAGTAGAGATAGAACGGTTAAACAAAGATTTAGAGACAGAGACAAAAAATGAAGCGAGATATAATACAGCGTTGAACAGAACTATGAAATCAATTACAAAACATACATCCCCTTCCATGCTGAAATCTAAACAACGTTCCATTGATTCTGATACGGAGAAGATTCGCAGAAGTCAAAAGAAACAAACTGAAATTCAGGAAAAGATCAGTAAGAAGAAAGTTGAACTAACGAAGAAACAGTCAGATCTTCAGAAAGAACGTAACAAAGTGTATCAGGACATGGCTAAGAAACAAGAAAATATTTTAGCAGAGCAACGTAATTTTGTCTCACAGACAAATCAAGTAGGGAATCATATGGAAGTTGTAGTTAAAGAATATGATTTTTTTATTTCCCATGCAACAGAAGATAAGGAAACTGTGGCAGAACCACTTGCGCATGCTTTAATAGATAAGGGAGCTAAGGTTTGGCTGGATAAATTCGCTATGTCCGTTGGGGACAGTCTTCGGGCATCTATAGATCAAGGACTAGCACATTCTCGTTATGGGATTGTTATTCTATCAGAAATTTATTTTAAGAAATTTTGGACTGGTAAAGAGTTAAATGGACTTTTTGCAAAACAAGAGGAGGGCAACAAAGTGATTCTTCCTGTTTGGCATAATATATCTAAAGATACTGTAAAGCAATATAGTCCAATTTTAGCAGATATGCTTGCATTGAAGACAGCAGATTTTACTATAGAAGAATTGGCGGATGAGTTTATAAAATTGATTTAATGTGGGGAATATATCATGAACAAAACAGCAATTAAAAATTTTGCCATTTGGGCAAGAAACAAACTTATTGCAGATATACATTACCGTGCTGGCTTGCTTGGTATAACGGCAGAGGGGATTGCTAATCCGTTGCCTCAATCCACAGGTGATACAGAATTTTATGATATAGGAACAGCACACCCCTATTCTATACATGGACAGGCAGTCAAACAGAGAAAGCGTTTGGTGGAACTTCTCAATAAAAAAGCAGAAGAAAGTGATTATGCTACAGCATATAAGTATGTGTTGGAAGAGGTGGCTTATACATGGTTTAATCGTTTGATTGCTGTGCGTTTTATGGAAGTCAATGACTATTTGCCTTCCCATATCCGAGTGCTTTCCTCAGAATCTGGTAAAGTGGAGCCGGATCTGGTTACTATGCCATTTGACGCTGATCTGGAGTTTACGGAGATAGAGAGAGCATCGGTGATTCAGATGAAGCAGGCTAATCAGTTGGATGAGCTGTTTCGGCTGTTTTTTATTAAAGAATGTAATGCACTGAATGAGATTTTGCCTGCTCTGTTTGAAAAGACCAACGACTATACAGAACTGCTTTTGAGTATTTCTGTAATTGATAAAGAAGGTGTGGTTTATCATCTGGTGAATGATATTCCAGAGGAAGAGTTTGATATAGAAAAGGGCGGACAGGTAGAGATTATTGGCTGGTTATATCAGTATTACAATACAGAACCAAAAGCTGAGGTTTTTGGACGACCATCTGGTACTAAGATTAAGAAAGAAGATATACCGGCAGCGACTCAGCTTTTTACTCCAGACTGGATTGTTCGTTATATGGTGGAAAACAGCCTGGGACGTTTATGGGTAGAAGGACATTCAGAGCAAAAAGATAATTTTCTGCCCAGTGAGGCAGAACAAACGGCATACAGAGAAGATCACTCTATTCAAGACGGAAAATGGCATTACTATCTGGAAGAAGCAGAACAAGAACCGGAAGTACAGAAACAACTGGCAGAGATACGCAAAGAGTACGCCAACTTAAACCCGGAGGATATTCGCTGTATTGATCCTTGTATGGGGAGTGGGCACATCCTTGTATATTTATTTGACGTATTGATGCAAATATATGAAGCTCAGGGCTATACAAAACGGGATGCAGCGCAGAGTATATTAAAAACCAATTTATACGGATTAGATATTGATGACCGCGCGGCACAGATGGCGTATTTTGCGGTGATGATGAAAGCTCGTCAGTATGATCGGCGTATTCTTACTCGTGGAATTGTGCCTCATGTATATGCTATTCAGGAAAGTAACGGAATTAATCGAGAGCAACTGAATTATTTTGGGGATTTTCTAAATGAGACAGAGAAAAATACTGCCAGAATCCAGATGGAAAAGCTGTTGGATACATTGGTAGATGCGAAAGAGTATGGTTCCATTCTGCAAGTAGAGAACTATGATTGGGATTTGTTGCGCCGTTTTGTGGATGATGCGAGGATGAATGGTCAGATTTCCATGAATACATTGCATCTGGATGATACACAGATAAGATTAAGAGAATTGGTAGAAATTGGTCAATGTCTGGCGCAAAAGTATAATGTGGTTGTGACGAATCCGCCATATATGGGTAGCAGCGGAATGAGCGGAAAACTGTCCAACTATGTTAAGAAGAATTATCCGGATAGCAAGTCGGATTTATTTGCTGTTTTTATTGAAAGCTGTGGATATATGGTCAAAGAGAATATGTATCAAGCTATGATAACACAGCATGCTTGGATGTTTCTTTCAAGTTTTGAAAAACTAAGAGAAAAATTATTGCATAAAGATATAGTGAATATGTCACATCTTGGGGCAAGAGCTTTTGAAGAAATTGGTGGAGAGGTGGTACAAACTACGGCTTTTGTATTGAAAAATAGTAATATTGCTAGATATAAAGGGAAATATTGCCGATTAACTGAACCTACTACACAGCAGGAAAAAGAGAATTTATATCTATGTGCTGACAAATGTTATATAGCTCAGAAGGGCAATTTTTTTAAAATTCCCGGACATCCGATTGCTTATTGGATAAGTAATAAGATAATTTTAACATATAAGTCTGGAAAGACTCTAGGGTCAGAATTTCGAACAATTACAGGCTCTTCAACGGGAGAAAATGCAATATTTCTAAGATTATGGCATGAAATCGCGAGTAATAAGATTGGATTTAATTTATCTTCTTCATATAATGGGATTGGATATAAGTGGATTCCCTGTAATAAAGGCGGATCATTTAGACGCTGGTATGGTAATTCAAGTTACGTAATCAACTGGGAAGATAATGGTATTGAATTAAAAACATTTGCAATGAAAAAAAATCATGGTAAACATTGGTCACGTTTTTTGAAGAGTCTGGATTGCTTTTATTGCGAGGGAGTAACTTGGTCGAAAGTAACCTCGGGAAGTTTTTCATGCAGGTATATGCCAGAAGGATTTATAATGGAGTCTGCGGCATGTGCAATTATGCCATCACACCAAGATATTTTTTTTATTTTAGCTCTTATGAATACTAAAATAACACAAACTGTTTTAGAAATTAAAAATCCAACAATTAATATGCAAACAGGTGATGTTATGGCGGTACCTATTATTACTCCAGGGTCTGTTAAAGAACAGATTAATACACTAACTATAAACAGCATCAACCAATCGAAAAAGGACTGGGATTCTTTTGAAACTTCATGGGATTTCATTTCACATCCTGTAGTGCCTAGACGTTTTGTGTCAGATTTCAATGGAAAGTATAATATAACTGTGGCAGAATCATTTGAAAAATGGAAACAAGAATGCGAATCACATTTTATAAGACTTAAGGTTAACGAGGAAGAATTGAACCGTATTTTTATTGATATTTATGGTTTACAAGACGAGCTGAAATCAGATGTAGAAGATAAAAATGTGACGGTTTACCGAATCTTTGATACAAAAGAAGATGTACCTGAATCCATGAAAGGTAGCAGTTACATTCTGACCCGTCGGGACGTGATTGTATCCTTGCTTTCTTACGCCGTCGGCTGCATGTTCGGTCGTTATTCTCTGGATGTGGAAGGCCTTGCCTATGCTGGCGGTGACTGGGATTCTTCCAAATATACCACCTATATTCCGGATGCAGACAATATCCTTCCCATTACTGATGAGGAATATTTTAAGGATGATATTGTGGGTATGTTTTGTGCGTGGGTGAAGAAGGTGTATGGTCCGGATACACTGGAGGAAAATCTGGATTTCATTGCCAAAGCATTAGGAAACAAAGGCAATTCCAGCCGGGAAGTGATCCGTAATTATTTCCTGAAAGATTTCTTTAAGGACCACTGTAAGACTTATCAGAAGCGTCCAATCTACTGGCTTTTTGACAGTGGCAAGCAGAATGGATTTAAGGCTCTTGTTTACTTGCACCGTTACAATGCAGATACCATTGGAAATCTACGGGTGGATTATCTTCATCGGATGCAGAGAGTGTATGAATCTGAGATTAACCGGATGCAGGATATGATCGATAACAGTACCAATGCCCGTGAAGTAGCGGCTTCTGCGAAACGGAAAGATAAGCTTCAGAAGCAGTTAAAAGAGTGCCGGGAGTATGATGAGAAGATCGGACACCTGGCTTTAAGTCGGATTGAACTGGATCTGGATGACGGCGTGAAGGTAAATTATCGGAAAGTCCAGACTGCGAGAGATGGTAAATTCTATGAAGTGCTGGCGGATTCTAAGAATATTATGGGAAAACAGCGTGGAAAATAAACTTTGAGTCCGTTCAGTAGAAAGGCAGCAGACAAGGAGTGATCGTATGACAATCGAAGAAATTCTGGTCGGGGAGTCTAAGAATGTGGAGTTTAAGGTTCAGAGACCAAAAGATAGTGTAAAATATATGAAAACGGTGGTTGCTTTCTCCAATGGTGAGGGCGGTCGGATCATTTTCGGCGTTGACGACGTAACCCGGGAAGTGGTCGGCATCCCGAAAGATATTGTTTTCTCAGAGATTGACGCCATTACAGCGGCCATTTCTGACAGCTGCGAGCCGGTTGTCATTCCAGACGTCTATTTGCAGACCATTGATGATAAAACCATTATCATCGCAGAGATCAGTGCGGGAAGACAGCGGCCTTATTATATCAAGTCTTTGGGAATCAAGGATGGCACCTATATCAGAGTCTCTGGTACATCTCGTCCTGCCGGGCGTGATTTAACGGCAGAGATGTACTATGAGGATGAAGGCCGCTCTTATGATAAGGTGATCCGCAGAGACTTGACGGTGACGGATGAGGAAATTGAGGAGTTGTGCCGCCAGATGAAAGAAGTAGCCGTCGCCAATGCCAAATCTGAATCGCAGAAAGAAGCAGTTAAGGATGTGACCAGGAATGTACTGCTCAGTTGGGGACTGCTGGCTGAAGCAGAGGACGGCAGCATTCACCCCACCAATGGGTATGTCTTTTTGCTGGGGAAAGATAATTTTCTTTCTTATATTCAATGTGGAATGTTCAAAGGGAAAACCCGTGCTGTTTTTGTGGATAAACGAGAGTACGGCGGAACGCTGTGGAAGCAGGTTGACGATGCGTTCCAATTTGTGCTGCGCAACATTCATCTTGGGGCAAAACTGGAAGGTATTTACCGTAAGGACATTTATGAGCTTCCGCCGGACAGTATCCGTGAACTTATTATCAATGCCGTTATGAATTGCAGTTATTTGCAGAATTCCCATATTCAGGTAGCCATCTATGATGATCGGCTGGAAATCACCTCCCCCGGCGGTCTTATGCCCGGCGTAACGCTGGACAAGATGAAGGAAGGATATTCCAAGATTCGAAATCGAGCGCTTGCCCATGCATTCTCCTATATGAATTTGATTGAGGCATGGGGCAGTGGTATTCCGAAGCTGATGGAAGCTATGAGGGAATATGGCCTGCGTGAGCCGGAGTTCCGTGATATGGAGATCGGATTTCGCATCAACCTCTATCGTAATACAGAGGATGCACTGGCGGATACTACCCAAGGTGCCGAAAATACTACCCAAGATGCCGGGAATACTACCCAAGGTGATGAAAATACTACCCAAGTTACCAAAGATACCACCCAAGTTAGGCTGACGGAAGAAGATAAGGCCGTATTGGCGGCAATCAAAGAGCAACACAATATCACTCAGAAGGAAATAGCAGCTAAATTGGGCTGGAAAGTTGACCGCGTGAAGTATTATCTCAACAAAATGAAGCACTGGAATATTGTTAAGCGCGTTGGAACCAGCCAAAAGGGATACTGGAAGATTTTAATCGAGGACAACATATGGCGGAATTAAATTTAAAACAAATTATAGATCGTCTCAATATGGAATTTACCGGAGATACCCGGAAACTGGTTTTCTGGTATGACGATAATGGGGAATTTGCAGAAGATATGAAGGATATAGAGCTGGAAAACGCCAGGGTCTACTATCTGGAACAGGATAATCAGTTTTATACCAAGTATTTTCTGGAGCGGGTGGATATTGCCACCAATTATCTGATTTATGCTCCATTTCCGAAACCGGATGTGCGGGAAAACCATCTGGAGGACACATTGCTGTATTCCCGGCGTTTCTTTGCAGATCGCGCTTCTCTGTTGTCATTGGATTTGGGCATAGAGGAGAAGTACAAGCCGGTGATTGAAAAACATATCAAGTTTTTCAAAAATAAAGAGCGCACTCAGAGGTTTTATGATCTGGAGATAGAGAATTTTAACCGGGAAAATATTTTGGTCGGCCTGCTCAGCGCCGTCTGCCGTACTCGGACCTGTTCTTTTGAAGAAGTTGTCCGGGTGATGCTGACAGAAGGGGATCTTACCGACAATAAATTTCTGGAAGAAATGGAGAGATATGATCTTCTGGAAGATTTTTGGAAGCTTTGTGAGCAATATTTTGGATATATTGATGTGAAACCGACTTTGGAAAAACTGTTGGTGACCATGTTTGTTACTTATACCGGACGATATCTTCACGGAGAACTTCCCAAGGCATGGAAGAGTTTTCAGTCCTATAAAGGCGGAACGATTATTGCGTTCCTGGACAGCCTGATGAACAATGTCCTTTACCGGGAGGCTTATGATCGCCTTTCCCTTCATGTGGAAACAGGGCTGAATGCTGAAACTGCTCTTCAGAGTTATGCTCCGGAAAAATTATTGGACTGTGACGCATTTTTGTGTATGGATCGGATTCTGGTCAAGTGGCTCATAGAACGGCTGCAGTCAGAAGATATCGGAGCTAAATTAGACCAGCTTTCCATACCGGATATCTGTGAAAAGCGGATGAAGATGCATTTTGGAAGAAAGACCGGAACTGCATATCAGGTGATCCGAAGCGCCTATATACTGGCGGTGGCGGCCAATTATCAGTGCCCGGATGACTTCAAGGGAATAATTGATCAATACCAGGAAAAGGACTGGATGATCGACCAGGAATACCGGAAATTCTATACAGCTTTCGATGCAATGGAGAATGGGGACGGCTTTGATGAGTTAAGAAATATGGTGGAGAATATCTATACCAACCGGGTACTGGCTGTTCAGCTCCCTAAATGGAATGTGGCCATTCATGAAGAAGATGCTTTTCTGACTTTGCCGTTACAGCGTAATTTTTATAACAGGTATATAAAAAACAGCAAAGAACGGACAGTTGTTATTATTTCTGATGCCATGCGTTATGAAGTAGGCAGTCAGCTGTTTTTGCAGATGCAGGACGATCCCAAGTGTACAGCTAAAATGGAAACAATGCTGGGAATCCTGCCATCTTATACAAGACTGGGAATGGCCGCGCTGCTTCCCCACAGCAGTCTTTCTATGAAGGATGACTATACTGTGCTGGCGGATGAGAGAAACTGTGATAATCTTGCGGATCGTCAGACAATTCTTCAGATGTACCAGCCGGATGCTCTATGCCTTCCGTTTGATGATATAAAGAATCGGAAGATAGCGGAACTTCGGGAGATCTTTACCGGCAGACAGTTACTGTATGTGTATCATAATCAGATTGACGCCAGGGGAGACAAAGCGAATACAGAGGATGAAGTATTTGTAGCCTGTGAGGAGGCGGTCAGGGAAATCATGGAGTTTATTCATCGGATTTCCACCAGTGCCAATACATATCACTTTATTGTTACTTCGGATCACGGCTTTTTGTATAAACGGGATAAGATTACAGAGAGTGAGAAAATCAGTGGTGTCAGTGGAAAAAAGGCTTTTATAAATCGACGTTTTATTGTATCTGACTCACCAGTAGCGGGAGATGGTATTGACTGTTTATCCCTGGGGAAAATTCTTGGAAATGATGACATCAGAGTGGTTTCTTTCCCGGTCAGCAGTCATGTATTCAAAGTATCAGGGGGCGGCCAGAATTATGCCCATGGTGGATCTTCCCCTCAGGAAATGCTGATTCCTGTACTGGATGTTAAGATGGAACGTGGTCATATGGAAACCAGCCCGGTACAGATTGCGCTGGTATCTATGGTACAGAAGATTGCAAATCTGATCACTACGATGGATTTTATACAGTCTGATCCGGTCAGCGATACAATCAAAGAGGCAACGTACCATATTTATTTCCTCTCAGAAGAAAATGAAAAGATTTCCAATGAAAATATTTTAGTTGCAGACAGCAGAGAAGGTGATCCATTGAAGCGAATATCACGGCTGCGGTTTACCTTTAAAAATAAAAAATATGATAAAGAGAAAAAATATTTTCTTGTAGTTTATGATGAGACTACCGGCCTTGAGGTCTTCCGCCATCCTGTAACCATGGATCTTGCATTTGCGGATGACTATGGATTCGGGTTTTAAGATTGGATGAGGAGGCGTTATTCATTGACAGATTTCATGGAAACCGAAGATAGGAGAGAGATCATCAAACAGAAATTGCGCCAGAATTTTGACGGCAGAATTGTCCGCAAGGATCTGACCAAGAAAATCAAAGAGGGCGCAAATGTTCCGGTGTATGTGCTGGAGTTTTTGCTGGGACAGTACTGCAGTTCTGATGATCCGGAAATTATTGAGCAGGGCGTGGAAAATGTGAAACACATTCTGGCAGATAACTTTGTCCGTCCGGATGAAGCACAAAAAATTCTGTCAGTTCTCCGCCAAAGAGGAAGTTATACGGTTATCGATAAGATTACGGTAAGCCTGAATATCCGCTACGATATGTATGAAGCGGAATTCTCTAACCTGGGTCTGAAGAATATTCCGATCAGCGAAAAATATCCGACAAAGTATGATCGGCTGCTCTGCGGCGGAATCTGGTGTATTGTGCAGTTGGATTACGAGACAGAAAATGAATTTGCACCGGAAATTATTTCTGCTTCCGGGGATTATATTCAGTCCCGGAAGAAACGTCAGAAAGATGCAACGCCGATCAGTATCAGGAAACTGACTCCGATCCAGATGCCTCATGTAGATATAGAAGAATTGAAGAAGGGACGTAAAGCGTTTACTAAAGAAGAGTGGATGGATGTGATGCTTCGCTCTATCGGGATGGAACCGGATGCTTTAACAGAAAGGGAAAAATGGCTGATCATCACCCGTATGCTTCCCCTTGTGGAGAACAATTTCAATCTGTGTGAATTAGGGCCGAGAAGTACAGGAAAATCTCATCTTTATAAGGAAATTTCCCCGAACAGTATTCTGGTATCCGGGGGCCAAACTACAGTTGCCAATCTGTTTTATAACATGGGAAGAAAAACGGTGGGTCTTGTGGGACTGTGGGACTGTGTAGCTTTTGATGAGGTGGCCGGAATCCATTTCAAGGATAAAGACGGCATCCAGATTATGAAAGACTATATGGCGTCCGGTTCCTTTGCCCGCGGTAAAGAGGAAAAGGCGGCTTCCGCTTCTATGGTTTTCGTGGGAAATATCAATCAGAGCGTGGATGTACTTTTGAAAACCTCCAGTCTGTTTGATCCCTTCCCGCCGGAAATGGGAACAGATACAGCGTTTCTGGACCGTATCCATTGTTATATACCCGGATGGGAGATCCCTAAATTCCGTCCGGAACACTTTACGGATGATTATGGATTTATCACAGATTATCTGGCAGAGTTTTTGCGTGAACTGCGGAAAGAACAGTATGGAGATGCATTAGACAAGTATTTCCGGCTGGGAAAAAACCTGAATCAGAGGGATACTATTGCCGTCCGCAAGATGGTCGGAGGCTTTGTAAAGCTTCTTTATCCGGATGGAGAATTTACCAAGGAACAGTTGGAAGAAATCCTTCAGATTTCTCTGGAGATGCGCCGCCGTGTTAAAGAGCAGTTGAAAAAGCTGGGCGGTATGGAATTCTATGATGTGAATTTTTCCTACATAGATAATGAAACCTTTGAAGAACGTTACGTCTCGGTGCCGGAGCAGGGAGGCGGAAAGCTCATTCCAGAGGGAATGTGTAATCCGGGACAGGTTTATACGGTATCGCGTGGGAAAACAGGAATGATCGGCGTCTTTCGCCTGGAATCACAAATGCTTTCCGGAAACGGAAAGTTTGATCGAACCGGTCTTGGCAGTGACCGGGATGCAAAGGAAGCAACGGATACAGCTTTCAAATATCTGAAAGCCAATGGTAGCCGGATCAGCGGTACACTTAGTACGACTATGAAGGATTATATTATCAATTATCAGGATTTGCAGGGAATTGGAATGACAAGCAAACTGGCGCTTCCAACATTGATTGCCCTGTGTTCCATTGCATTAGGAAAACCTACAGTCAGTACATTGGCTGTTTTAGGAGAAATCAGTATCAGCGGAACCATGATGAAAGTAGATGATCTTGCAAACGTACTGCAGGTGTGTCTGGATAGCGGAGCAAAAAAGATCTTACTGCCAATTACTTCTGCCGGAGATTTGGGAAGTGTTCCGGCGGAGCTGATGGGAAGTTTTAATATTATTTTTTATAACAGTGCAGAAGATGCAGTGTTTAAGGCACTGGGGGTAGAATAAATGGGAGAAAAGGCAAGATATTATAAATGTGCATTACAAGTAAATTCTTTTTCTTATGCTAAGTATAGAGGGAATATTCCTCAAGACGAACAGGAATATAATCAGAAAATTTTAGAATACTGTCAGACTAATAATATTTCGGTTGTGGGGCTTGCAGATCATGGCTCTGTTGATTCGTCTGCGTCACTAAGAACTTGTCTCCAAAATACGGGAATAATAGTTTTCCCGGGCTTTGAAATATCAAGCGCTGAAAAAATCCATATGGTCTGCCTTTTCCCGCCAGAATATGATACTTCAAAGCTTAATAGAATAATTGGCGGATTTTGGTATGCCGCACATATTACTGGAGATAATGGTATTTTAAAACTTGGAAAGATGCAGCATATATGGAAAGACAAACGTCTTGTAGCAGCACAGATTCCGGATTCCAGAGAAGAAATTGATCCAGCATATATTAATATTGTAAAAAATACAGATTTAAGTTATAAGCGGAAACATATGCCGGCAGTCCCGGATCCCAATCAAACAGGCATATGCCGAATTATGCCCGTATCCGCAATGGAGTAAAGTAAATAAAAAGCTTCTCTGGACAGAGTACTTTGAGGAATGCAGCATCTCCGGAGATGAGCCACTTATGTATTCCCAGTTCTGCTATTACATCCAACAGGATGAGCAGAAACGACGTACTACTGTGCATATCAACCGCAAGCCTATGGAGCAGGTTGAGGTAGACTGGGCTGGGGATCCGGCACATATCATTGATCCGGATACCGGCGAAATCTCGGATGCCTACGTTTTTGTAGGAGTGATGACTTACAGCCAGTATCCATATGTAGAAGCATTGTTGCCAAAGAAAATAAAAGTATGAACTAAGTTCATTCGGTCGCGGCTGTCGCTGCATAGGTTCCTTTCGTAGAAATGGTGTAGTAAGGTATTTTTAAAGTAAATTAAAAAATCGTAACCCCTCAGAAAGCCCGTAAAATCAAGCTTTTTTCGGACTTTCTAAAAAAATGGTTGAATGAAAAAGTAAATGCAGCCAAGTAGAAACCGTTGCAAAGTCAGCGGT
>OGRN01001580.1_pt1 | contig 19067 bp, 12 predicted proteins | sample 1553401 | NCBI WGS metagenome assembly OGRN01 (sample SAMEA2580096, study PRJEB22360) | human gut metagenome | biome: human gut; feature: human-associated habitat; material: faeces | place: Denmark | collected 2008/2010 | reverse complement strand
TGCCAGTGCTGGATATTCTGCCTTCTCCAGACGTAGACCGCTACCGCAACAAGGTGCAGTTCCCTGTGGGCATAGACAAGAACGGCGTGCCCTGCATCGGCTTTTACGCAGGGCGCACCCACCGCATCGTCCCCTGCCCGGACTGCAAGCTGCAGCCCAGCGTGCTGAACGAGATTGGCAACGCGCTGTGCGCCTTTTTTGCGCGACAAGGCATCCGCCCCTATGATGAACAGAGCGGCAAAGGGCTGGTACGGCATATCTTCCTGCGGCGCGGCGCGCACAGCGGGCAGATCATGGTGTGTCTGGTATGCACCCGGGCAAAGCTGCCCCACGCAGAGCAGCTTTGCACCGTGCTGCGGGGGCAGTTCCCGGCCATCAGTACCATTCTGCTCAACGTCAACGCCAAAAATACCAACGTCATTCTGGGCGGCGAGAACCATATCCTGTACGGCCCGGGCTACATTGAGGACACTCTCTGCGGCGTGCCGGTGCGCCTGGGGCCGCTGTCCTTCTATCAGGTCAACACGCTTGCTGCCGAGCGGCTGTACGGGGTTGCCGCGCAGTACGCGCAGCTGACCTCGGATGACGCACTGCTGGATCTCTACTGCGGCATGGGCACCATCGGCCTTTCCATGGCCGACCAATGCCGGGAGCTGATTGGTGTAGAGATCGTGCCGGAGGCCATCGAGAGCGCCAAGGCCAACGCCGCCCGCATGGGCGAGGCCGTAGCTGCCAAGAGCCGCTTTTTCTGTGCCGACGCCGGACAGGCTGCCACCCAGCTGGCTGCCGAGGGCCTGCACCCGGACATCGTAATGCTGGATCCACCCCGCAAGGGCTGCGATGAGGCCACCCTCTCCGCCGTGGTGCGCATGGCACCCCGCCGGGTGGTGTATGTCAGCTGCAACCCCGCCACCGCCGCCCGAGACGCCGCATGGCTGGAGCGGAATGGGTATCACGCAGAAAAGGTGCAGCCGGTGGATCTGTTCCCGAGGACGAAACATTGCGAATGCGTGCTCTTGATGTCAAAAAGCCAGTAATATAGTTCGGTGATTCGTTCAATATCGTTCGGACATCATTTCACAGTCTGAGCCGTTCTCGTCCTTGGAAACAGGTCGAGGGCGGTTTTCGAGAATTTGAGCAATATCTAAATCGTAGCCACAGGGGTAGTGGATAATTGAGTTTCTGGATTAGATGTTTGGGCTAACAGCGAATCCACTAACTCAGGTATCTGGGGGTATCCAGTGTAGGATTTAGATGTCATCCCCCTATAACGCAAAAACGCCGCCAGCGTATCATGTGAAATCCATCACACGGTACGCTGGCGGCGTTTTCATTTTATCTGCTTATACAGCTTTCGGCGTGAGCCACTTTTCTAAGGAAGACGTCCGTTGCGTTTCACATAAAGAATCCTCCGGCCAACGAAAAAGAGTGAAGCTGATTTTTATGCCCTCATTATTCTCTATAAATAGCACTGCACCGCAACTCTTGACGTTTCTCATCCAGAGAATACCGGATCGTAATCACACCATTTTCTGTCTCTACTTCTACCTGTTTTGCATGTTCAAACAACCTGCGCAGGCGGCGGTACTCGTCCCGCTGCGCATCCGTGTAGCGGGACGGCATATCCGATGTAAGGAACACATTGCCCAGCAGGGCATTGACTGTGGCAAGGGTGCGCTTTTGCTCTGCCGTCAGCTTGCAGTTTTCCTCCCGGAGGAAGAACACATCCGGGTCGCTGCCGTAGGCGCGACCATTGAGCTGACGCCGGAACACCGTGTTGTTCAGCGCCTGCTTTGTGGACACCCGCTCCCGGTGGAACAGGCGCATATACCACACATCGTCCCAGTCCAAGCTCACGTCGCAACTGACACGGCAGTAATCCACCAGCCCGGAGGCAGGCATCGCCGGCACGCCGCAGCCGAGGATGGCTTTTTGTCCGCACCAACTGCGCAGCAGCTCCATGGCACGGCGCATCCGGGCGGCACGGCTCTCGTGGGCGTTGCCAAAGGGGGCAGCGCCATACAGAAAATCCAGCTTGACAAGGTCGAAGCCCCAGTCGTTCAGCACCCGGTCGAACACCCGGCGCAGATATTCCAGCACGGCCGGGTTGTCGATATCCAGCGCATAAAAGCCGCTCCAATGCCTGCCTCAGCACCAGGTTTTGCTGTCCGCGTTCAGCAGCCAGTCCGGGTGCTGAAGGAAAAGGGCAGAGTCCTTTTCGCACACAAAGGGTGCAAGCCATAGCCCAGCCTGAAATCCGGCGGCGTGAATTTCCTCCACCATGCCTTTCAGCCCGTGGGGGAATTTCTGTGCATCTGTTTCCAGCCAGTCGCCCACCTTCGGCTCCCAGCCATCATCGATCTGGAACAGGTCTCCCGGGCAAAGCAGGCTGCGGCAGCCGGTCAAGTCCTCCCGGATAGTGTCCTCGGTGATGTTCTGATAGCGGTTGTACCAACTGGAATAGCCTGCCAGCTTCTTTTCAGTCCGGGGCTTGATGCCCATAGCCTGAAACCAGCCGTCGAACACCTCGGTCTCGCCGCCCTCGGCAAAAAACAGGTCGAACAGAGCAAAGCTGCCGCCGGGATGCTCCACCCCGGCGCAGTCCCGCTCCAGCGTCAGCAGGGCTTTGCCGCTGTCGTAGCGGAGGATGGTGTAGCCCGGGGTCTCGTCCAACGATGCCACCAGCCGGAACTGTGTGCCCTTGCGGAAATAGCAGTAGGAAAAGCCGTGGCTCTGACCCTTTTGATGTCCGTAAGGCGCAAAATGATAATCGCCGTAGCGGTCAAAGGCGTATTTCTTGCGTAGAAAGCCGGGGATATGGTCGGTGCCGCGCAGCTTGCCGTTCCGGTCCAGCTCCGGGCTGTAGGTCCATGTCTGGTAGCCGTTCATGAACAGACGCTCGTCTGCTTCCATCGTCCACGGCATCTCGGCACGCACCGACTTCAGCGTCCCGGCGGGCAGGTCTGCCGTCAGATGCAGCGCACCGCCATTCTCCGTGACCGTGCAGTTGCCTGTCTGTACGCCGCCGGAAGTTTCCGCGTACCAGTGCAGTGTTTCAGTCATGGTTCGCTTCCTCCCCGTGGAGCTGTGCGCTGATCTCGGCAGCGCGGGCATCGGTCAGAACAAATTTGCGCCGGAACAGCACCAGCACACCCGCCAGCACCAGCATGGGCAGTACGGTCATCATCAGGCGCAGACCCAGCAGGGTACTGGCGCTCTGCACCGCTACGGGGCCGGTCTCCTCCGTGTTGCCCACAAGACCGATGAGGTCCAGCCCGATGCCGGTGAGGAATACCGCCACGCCGGAGGCAGCCTTGACCACAAAGGTCTGCATGGAAAAGATGACGCTCTCCTCCCGGCGTCCGGTCTTGAGCTGGCCGTAATCCACACTGTTGGAAAGGAACAGGGTGGTCAGCACGGTCAGCATCCCGTTGCAGGCAAACACGACAACGCCCGGGATGCACAGCAGGGCAAGGCTATGGGAAAGTCCGGTCAGGCAGAACACCAGCAGCGTGCCGTAGCCGCACAGTGCCAGCACAAGGCTCAGGTGAAATACCTGCGTGCTGCTGAATTTTTTGCGCAGCAAGGGGTAAAGCACCATCATGCCAAGAATCTGCGCCGCACCGCCCACGGTGGAAAACAGGGTGTAGGTGGCTTTCCAACCTGCACCACCAAGGTCGTATTTGAAGAAATAGATGATGAAGTTGGAGGTAAGGTACAGTGCCGAGTTGATCAGCACGATGCTGCCCACCACTACCATAGCCTGATCGTTGCGGAACAGGGCGGAGAACATCTCCTTCACGGTGGCGGTCTTCATCTCACTGGGGGTAGTTTCTTTCATGGAAATGCAGCACACCAGCTCTGTCACTGCAAAAATTACCGCTACGATCAATGCCACCCAGCGGAAGCCGGCGCGCTCGCTGTCGCCGCCAAGGGCTCCCACCAGCAGCATGGTGAACATGGCGATAAGTGCCGAACCAACGCCCGCACAGGTACGGCCCACCATGGAGAGGTTCTCCCGGTCTTTGGGCGTGCGGGTCACGGCGGGGATCATGGACCAGTACGGAATATCCATCAACGTGTATGTGATTCCCCACAGGAAATATGTCACTGTCAGAAACACCTTCATCCCACCAGCTCCCATGCTTTCCGGCACGGCGAACATCGCATAGAGGACAACCGCATTCAGCACGGTTCCCGAGAATATCCACGGTCTGAACCTTCCCCATCTGCTTCTGGTCTTTGCCACCACGATACCCATGATAGGATCGTTAAATGCATCAAACACTCTCGCCACCATCAGCACTGTTCCTATGAACACTGAGCTGACACCAAGCACAGAATTGTAGTAGTACAGTATATAGCTGGCTACCAGCATATACACCATGTCTTTTCCCACGGCCCCTACTCCGTAGGCTATCTTTGTCTTTTTCTGAAGGCCGCCCGCAGGTGCGCCGTTCTGTGTATTATCCTGTGAATTTTCTCCCATATATAACCTCCTTAAAGGCCTAACCTTTTATATCTGCAAGCCTTGTCTCAAGCCACTTGTCAATATCGTCAAATACCTTATCCCTGCACAGCTCATTCAGTATCTCGTGTCTGCAGTCCTCATACAGATAGCATGCCACATTGTGCGAAACTCTCTTGTGGTATAACTCGTAGAGCTTCAGAACATCCCTGCCGTAATGTCCAACAGGATCCCTGTCACCGGACACAAACAGAACCGGCACATTCTTCGGTATTTTCGCTATGTTCCTGTCCTCCTGTATATAGTGGAGTGTATTGAACAGCGTCTCGTAGCCCTTCAGGGTAAATGAGAACTGGCACAGCGGATCATCCACATATGCATCCACGCGCTTCGGGTCACGGCTCACCCAGTCTTTATTCGTCCTCTTTCTCACCTCACCGTCCACGATAGTGGTCTTCGGGATACCCCTGTTGTATGTTCCAAATGCCAACACTTCCATGAGGGTACTTCTGTATCTCTCGCCGTGCTGACTCTTCTCAAGCTCCAACACAAGTCTTCCGATCTGCAGCATATACTCAGGCATGCTTCCAGTTCCCATGCAGATAAAGCCGTCCACACTTGAGCCCTCCGTGTAAGGTGACGGATATTTTGGATCCCAGCCGTAGTCAATCATGTATCGTCTCGCCATAAATGAACCCATAGAGTGTCCCATCAGGAAGAACGGTACTCCTTTGTATGCCTTCTTCAGACTTCTAGTGACTCTATGAAGATCCGCGACTATTGCCTTGCTCGCATCGTAGGCATTCATATATCCAAGTTCATCCATATTTGCCGCCGTAAGCCCATGTCCCAGATGATCATTTCCTGCAACTACGAAGCCTTTCGCAGCAAGATATCTCGCAAATTCGTCGTACCTGTCTATCAGCTCTATCATTCCATGGGATATCTGAAGTATCGCCCGCACCTCGCCCTGTGGCTCCCACACGATAACGTGCAGCTTGTCCTTGCCATTTGATGATGGTATAAATGTCTCTTTCTTCTTTACCTTATACATAATGTAACCCTCCATTCTCAGTTCTTCATATCCATCGCCAGTTTTACGACCTCATACGCTCCGTCGTATATTCCATCCAGTTTGTTCCGCTTTATGTTCTCACACATATCTGTGAGTATGCTGTCATCCTGCATGAACAGCTTCATCATCTGTAGAGTGTGCGGTATATCACGGCACTCCAGTGTTCCATCTCCGATCTCCGCCGAGTGTATCGCCCCCCACTGCTCATGCCCGCCAACTCTCTTGATGAACAGCTTTGGAACTGGATAAAAGGCCAGCTCAGACGGCTTCGTTATGAGTACATCACAGCTTCTCATGAGAAGGTTGGTGCAGTACACAGCCTCATATATATTCTCATGGCAAAATGCGTGTATTCCGTACACCTCTTCCTTAAGAGCCTTATCCGCAAATGCTGTGGTGTCGCTCCAGTCATCGAAATGTGTAGTGACAAGGCTCTCCATGGCGGGTATCTCTCTCACCAGCTCTTCCCACACATTCATGTAGTCGCCCACATTTACATACAGGACCATGTTGCCCTTCTTCACGCTGGCAAGCGCCGTCCTGATGATAGCTGCAAATATATCCTTCTGTGCTCCGGCACCTCCTATGGTGAGAAGGAAACGCATCGGTGCCCTTTTCTTTCTTCTCTCTATTCTCCTGTCGCAGTCCTCCTCTATGGCTGCCACCAGCTCATGGTCTATATAGTGTCCAACGTATCTGATTGAATCACCGGGCATAGGCTTAAGCACCTCGTCGCCCTGCATTCCGTTCAGTGTCCTGTATCCTAGATATGACGATCTGGTCTGCACCGTATGAAGGCTTCCCTCCGCAAGGTGGAGCGCCATAGGCCAGTTGTCCGGAATGGCGTTCACCACATGCTTCATTCCTGCGTGGACTGCTGCCTGAGCCGGCCACACATGTGTAGCCACAAGTGGGATATCCTTTGGAACATTCCTAAACACCGGTGTCATGAGCTCCGCATTCATCTGATCTGAGGCATTGTATGACAGCTTCCTGAAGCCCTCATAATTCATAGGCTCCCACACCGCCTTGTTGAAAGCCTTACTCTTTCCAGAGATCCTGGATCCCAGGGAATAGAGCTTGTTCTGCGCCTCTATGACCTTTCCTCCAGTGGTCTCACTGTAGGAATTGAGATCCATCCAGTACGGCTTGTATCCCAGATGATTGGCCGCTGATGCTATCGCCATGGATATCCTGTAGTGTCCGAATCCCATCCTGATATTGCCAACTATGATTCCTTTGTCCCTGTCAAACGCCTCACGTTCACCGGCATCCGCATCATCACTGACTCCGCCGTCGATCACAATATTTGAAACCCCAAGTGAATCCCCAATATACGGATTCTTCACAACTGCAAGAGGATAATCCACGTCACTGTCATCACCGAATCTTTTTACAAATCTCTCTTTGGAGTTCTCCGCCTTTTTGACGACCTGACCGCTCATCCTGTTGCCAAATATAACCTCAGATCTCTTGCCCATAGCACACCCTCCTGTCTTTTATATATACCGCCCATCTCACCCCGGTGAATTGAACCAGTCGCGGGGCCCTATTCCAGATAATCCCTTCATTCATAGCCGTTTCTACTCCTTACAGGATATACCATTCATAAGCACATCCAGTGTATACTGCACCGCCTCGTCAAATGTAAGTCCTGCATCTATCAGGACTGTAGTCTCCATGTATTTCTCAAGCGTGGCCTCGAACATCGTCTTGATGACCGGAATCGGAATATTCCTTATAACACCCTCGGCAATTCCGCGCTTCAGAAGCTCTATGGTATTATCCCACTGCTGCTCCATCATTACTCTCACCCGGGCAAATATCCGTGGATATGAATTCTCCAACTGGTATATCTGCCGCCAATCCAGCTCGCTGTAGCTGTCCGGCATGGCTATGAGAATCGCCTTTATCTTCTCCACCGTGGTCAGGCGGTCGTCATCCATGACCGCCTGTTCACTTCTCTTGATCTGCTCGTATATATATGTCGCCGTGTCAAAGAACAATGATTCCTTGTCCCTGACGACCTGATATATGGTTTTCTTGCTCACTCCAAGTCGTCTTGCCATATCGTCCATGGTGAATTTGAACCCTTTCTCCCGGAACTCCTCTATGGTCGCCTCATATATCCTCAATTTAAGCTGCTGCTGTGCTTCTCCGTCCATAACTCCCTCCTGTCCATCCGTGTCTGTCAGCTTCCTGTACATACTTCCCGCTCAGGAAACTCAAAAACTATTTTTAGTTTCCCCGTTTCCTTAATGATAACATTTCTTTGTAGATATTGCAACAATAAAAATACGTTATCTCGATTTATGTATAATTTTTGCACAATCGACACAAATCTCAATTATTAGCTGGCGAATAATTTACAGAGTTCTGACACTCACAATTACATTTCTGCTCAGGCGTACCATCTGCCATATAGCAACAATAAAAAATACGGCATCTCCCAAAGCGGAAATGCCGTATAGTACATCATATATGTTCAGTTGGAATCGCGATTTTCCCGAAAAATATTTCTAGATATAATATTTCTGTCTTTGTATCACTCCTATGGCTGCTCCACATCAAGCACATACAGCTCATGGAGTGCTCTCGTACAGGCTATATAGTGCGCATGTCTTGTGACCATGCTTCCGTCGTAGGTTCCGTCCGTCATGACGTACACTGCATCGAACTCCATTCCCTTTGCAAGGAACTTTGGAAGTACGACCACACCGCCCGCATAGACAACCGACTGATTGGTGATGAGCGTCACCTCGGTGCACTCGGAAAGCTGCTTGTACACTTCGTAGGCATCAGCCTCGTCATTTGTCAGGATAGCTATGTTGTCGTAGGCGTCCATGTCTCCGTAGCTCAGCTTGTCATTTATGAACTCCACAGCTTCATCCAGTGACTCACACTGTATCTCCTCAGGCACCCTGCCGTGTCTCTCCACAGTGTTGCCGCCTACACCCTCTCCGCCAAGTATACCGTTGCAGAACTCGGTGATCTCCGCCGTGGATCTGTACGACGCGAACAGCTCCTTGAGCTCATAGCCGCCCTGTCCGTTCCTCTTTGCAAATATCTTCGTCAGAACATCCACAACAGTCTCCTCAGGATCATAGAAGAGCACCTGATATCTGTCGCCGAGTATAGTTTTCCTGCAGTCAAATACCCTGTCTATCACCGCATACTGGAATATATTGTAATCCTGCATCTCATCTATGACGAGGTGCTTGATATTGTTGTAGGAATGACATCCGTAGAAATACACTTGCAGGTAAAGTATAGGAAGGATATCCTCATAGCATATCTTTCCATATTCATTTCTGTACTCCGATATTCCCGGATATTTCTTCTCCATCTCCGCCAGGAATCCAACATACAGCTCAACCAGATTCCTCTCTGCAAATAAATTTACCATCTGCTTCTGTATCTGCCTTGCCAGATTACGCTTCTTCTCGTCCGGGAACTCCTTTGGTGAATTATCCTCCACCCTGTCTACTATGAAGTATGCTATGTTCTCGAATCTCTCATACACAGGTTTTCTTGCAAATCTTCCATTGAACATGGCAGCTATATCCTCGCCTGTATACTCCACCTTCTGATAGTGGAAATTTCTGAACTTTATACCTGACACATACCTGTCCAGATACTCATTGAAACTGTCGTAGAAAGAGATGGACGACTTGACCTTGATATTTCTCATCCTCTGGTTGTCCTGATCGCCGCTGTCTATAATGAACTCCGACTGATCCAGCTTGCTCTCATATTCCTCCTCTATGAAAAGAAGCTCCTCAAGCAGACTGTCAAATTCCTTCTCAGGCACACTGTTCTCCTCGAGCTCCGGGAGAACCTCTGATATATAATCGCCAAATATACTGTTTGGAGACAGTATCATGACATTGTCACTCTCAAGTGTCTTGTAGTTGTACAACAGCCACGCCAGTCTGTGCATGGCTATGACCGTCTTACCGCTTCCGGCGCGGCCGTCCACTATAAGGTTATACGCCGTGCGGTTTCTTATGATCGCATCCTGCTCCTTCTGTATGGTAGCCACCACATTTTTCATCTTCACACCACTGTTGCCGCCAAGGGTCTCCAGCAATATGGCGTCGTTGATGTTGGAGTCAGTATCCACCGCGTCTTTAAGTCTGCCATTTGACACCAGAAACTGTTTCTTCTCCACTATGTCTCCAGAAAACTCGTCATCTTCCATGTCATCCACATGAACATTGTAGGATGCCGGTCCCTTTTCATAAGCATAATACATAGAGGATACAGGTGCTCTCCAGTCGTACACAAGCTGCTGCCCATTCATATCTGACTGATAACCGCTCATACCCACATATACCGTGAGATACTCTTCGTCATCTTTATATTTGAATACAAATTTGCCAAAGTACGGCACCTTCTTCTGGTGCTCATACACCTCCAGGCGCTTCGCAGCTCTTCTGAGGAACGCCTCATCATTGTTCACCGACTGCATGTTCTGCAGGAACTCCTCGTCGTCCATGTCTCCATGGCTGTCACGCATGTACTTCTTCTGTTCCTTTATATTGTCCTTTCCAAGCTCCATGGAACCCTCAGTTATACTGATGCTGTAGTCGAGCTCCATCTCCACATTGTCAAAATAATCCTCTTCATCCTCCATCGTGGAGATCTTGTATCCTTCCAAATCCTTATTTTCTGCCATCTTATCTGCCTTTCACTATTTTACCTTTATGCGCTGTACACTGCTCCAACCGCCATGAATGGTCTTGCCGCCAACTCTTCTGTAGGTTCTCATCCTCACATAATAATATTTTCCTGAGAACAGAGAGCTTATCCTGCGTCTGAGTTTTGTGGACTTATTTATCGTTGCCACCTTATATCTGTCAAATTTCGACGATGTACTGTACTGAATCTGATACCCGCTGACATACCTGACCTTGTTCCATGTTACATCCATCGTCTTTCTGGAATTTGATCTGACCGTTTTCGCCTTGCATCCCGGCATCCTGTACAACCTGACCCCCGCAGTATCATACGAGCTTGCAGAAGTACCCTTGAACGCCTTGACCGTGTATGTATAGTTTCTGTAATTAGTCATATTCTTATCGACAAATGTGAGCGTTCCCGCTGACAGCACCTTGTACTGCTTCCATCCGTTCTGCCCCGGTGCCTTGCGGTATATTTTGTATCCACTCGCGCCCTTTACTTTGTTCCAGGATACCTTCACGCCGGAATATGCATTCTTCACGTTGTACTTCGGCTGGGTAAGTCTGACCAGTGCCTTTGTAGCCGCCGGCTGTCCCTCGGCCGTGCCGTTCACGCCCCTCACCGCATATCTGTATCTGATTCCAGCCGCCGCAGTCTTGTCAGTGTATGTTCTGACTCCTGAACCTTTTATCTCAGCTATACATTTGTATGCGCTTGTCGCAGTTTTCCTGTATATCTTATACCCACTTGCATTATCCGCCGAAGTCCACGACAGTCTCAGTCCATCCTTCGCATTTCCAAGACTTTCCACCGCACAGGTTCCGACCTTTGTCTCCGGATGTTTTCCGCCAAATGTATTAGCAAAATAATCCGCCATGTATGGACAACCGTAACCGTAGTATTTATCCTTTCCCGCTGTTCCCAGATCCACGGAATATGAGATAAGTCTATTCTTCAACTGGTCACTGTCAAGCTCTGGCTCCGCCAGCTTCACGTAGGCCGCCGCCGCTGATATATGCGGAGCCGCCATGGATGTTCCTGAAGTGGAAAACCCATGATTTGTTCCGGTCTTCCACGCCGATGTTATTTTCGTTCCGGGAGCGGAAAAATCTACGGCATTTCCATAGTAAGAATAGCTATCGTCAAATTTCACCGCATCCGTCGATATCATGTCTGCTGTCTCCTCCGTTCCAGCCTTCTGCATAAGCCCCGACACTGTTATCACATCACTGCTGTCCGCAGGATATGACACACCTTCCACGTCGCTGATCTCCCAGTTGTTCACAGTGCTATTCGTATTGCCTGCTGCCACACACATGATGACGCCATCTTCTTTTGCACTTTTTAACAATTCGTCAAGCTTCGACCTGGTGTTGTCACTTGCATTTTTACCATAGAAGCAGAAGCTCATATTGATCACGTCCGCACCGCTGTCAAGCGCAGCCATGATTCCCTGCTGTACCGTTGACACTGTTGTTGCTCCCCGGCTTGTGAAACATTTGATGATCGTGAGCCGGACATTGTCCGGTGTCGCATCCGCTATTATACCCGCCACATGACTTCCATGTCCCATGTTGTCTCCGTAGTCGCTCCGGTCTTCGCCCTCGCAGCAGTTCATACTTCCTTCCTCATTTATCCTGCCTTCAAACAGAGTATCCGAGGAATTAACTCCGGTATCTATGACCGCCACATTTACCTTAGCATCCAGCTTGTACTCTGACACCTCCGCCTTGAGCCTGTCCATTCCCATGTACCTTGTGCCCCAGCTTACAGCCTTATATGTCTCCGATGCGGCAAGCATGACATCAACGTTCCGCTGTGCAGCATACGAATTTGAATCCAAATCTGAATCCGCCAGCACATCTTCTGAATATATGACCTGATCAAGCATACATTTGTCAGGCTCGTACTCTTCCTGAAGCTTTTCGTATGCCTGTTTCGTCGCTTCCTCGGTATCGTAGCCAAGCACATAGTAATCGTATTTGTCATAACAGATGACTGTTGTCGCGCCATAGGTCTCCGGCACTTCATCTGTATACAATATGATCCTGCGAAGACTGTATATGTCGGCTGACTCACTGCTGTACATTGCCGTGGCGTCGACATCCGCTCCCCTATCCATCACCTTCGTCCATGGAATCTCTAAGCTCTGACACACTGGTTACGTATTCTACATTTTCATAATCCTGCGCGTACACCTTGGTATATGTGCCAGGCGCTGCCAGCCCACCTGCCAGCACCACACAGGCAATCAGGTACGACCACCTTTTCCTTCTCACCTATATTCCTCCTGTATATAAAAACAGCTCTTTAAACCACATAGTTATCTTTTAGTATAACATAAATGTGCCGCAGATGGTGAGTAATATCTGTAACCCAAAGCCTCCACAGCACATATTTTATATCAGAGGTATATAAACCTCTGACAACACAATACGGAGGTAAAGTAATGGCAACATTCACTAATCAGGCAACTCTGTCCTACAACGGAGGATCCACCAATTCCAATATCATAACTGGAGAAATAATTGAAGTCCTCACAGTCTCCAAGACGGCTGTGGTGGACACCTACCGAACACCGGATAAGATCACGTATGTGATAAGTCTCATCAATTCCGGAACTACCACACTCACAGGTCTGTCTCTCACAGATAATCTGGGAGCATATGCAGTGGGAAATACAACAGTATATCCTCTCACATATATTCCGGATTCCATCAGATACTACACCAATGGAACTCTGGTAGCCGCTCCGGCTGTCGGTGCTGCAGCTCCGCTGACACTCACTGGAATCTCCGTTCCAGCGGGTGGAAATGCTACTATTATATATGAGACAACAACAAATGAATTTACACCTAGAGGCAATGAGGATTCCGTGACCAACACTGTTACAGTAACCGGCGCAGGACTTACCAACGCAGTCACTGCAACTGAGTCGGTTTCCCCTGTTGCAGCTCCCGATCTCGCCATCACAAAGTCTGTGAGTCCTAGCATAGTTGCAGAGAATGGTCAGATCACTTACACCTTCCTTATAGAGAACTACGGCAACACCGAGGCATCCGCAAGTGACAACGTCATCATCACAGATACCTTCAATCCGATTCTCACCGGAATCACTGTGACATACAATGGAAATGCATGGACAGCGCCAGCCAACTACACCTACAATGAAGCAACAGGCGAGTTCGCAACAGTTGCCGGACAGATCACTGTTCCAGCGGCAACATTCACACAGAATACAGCCACGGGAGTCATCACCACAATACCGGGAACGGCAACCGTGACTGTCACAGGAACCATCTAGCTGGCATGAGCTTGTCCGGGTCGACAACCTGACAGCTTTGGGAACATTTCCCACAAAATAGCAAAAAAAGAAAATTTTGTGCTCAAACTCCCGGATTCCCACTGAAAAGATACACAACTTCTAATCCATGTATCCTTTCCAGGGATTCGGGGGATTTACAGCACAAAATTTTCTCTTTTTTTCATAATACCTGAACACAGCCTGACACATCACTCCACATTCTTGAGCGCCTCGTCCATAGGAATCTTCTTTATCCTCTTCATCTGCAACAGTGAGATTACCAGATAGCAGGTAAAGCTGAGCACGAACATGAGTGGGAATATCCATGGTGCCATGTATATCGGCATCCAGCCGCTTCGCATATCTATCAGCATTGCCCTGTATATCACCTTGATCGACAGGTAACTGAGCAGTATATCAAGCAGCGTCACCACCGCAACCATGACAGTTGTGGATGACAGATACAGCTTACTGATCTCCTTTGTGTCATATCCCAGTATCTTAACCATGGATATGGACACCGTGTTCTTCTCCACTATTAGTTTTGTGAGCAGATATACGAGAAGCATGAACATAACAAGTGAAAATACAACCACTATGTAGAACATACCTCCCATGGACTTGGTGAGCTGTCTGGACACCTTTATCATGTCATCCTTTGTGATCTCTGACACTACATGATCCTCTATATCGGTCAGCTTGTCATTCGAGAAATAGCCGGTGAAGTAATCCTCGTCCTTGTCAAATATTTTTCTGAAATCACCCTCTGTCACGAACACCGCAAGGGCTGCCGGATACACCACAGAACCCGTCACCTTGAGATCATATGTGTCATCAGTATAGCTCTCCTTGAGCTCAAGTTTGTCGCCATCAACTATCTCATATTTGTCTGCGTAGCTGTCAGATACCAGCACATCTCCGTCGTCCAGCTTAACCGGGAAATATTTACTGTCCGAGTGTATTCCATACACCATGATCTCATCATCTATATCTCCGGTCGTCCTTAGCGTCTTCATACAGTAGGTTTCCGCATTATTATTTGCCGTCTCCACCTGTGAATCCAGAACATACTGGTGGTCAGCTACCATATTATCCAATATGTCATTCTGATAGTGCTTCAGCATAGGATTCAACATAAGTCCGAACATCAGAAGAACCTGTGCGAAGTAAATTCCAAGAAGCATGACCACATATCCTGGAATGTTCTGAAGTATGACACGGGTCTTGAACCTTGTCATGAACTTCCAGTGAGGCAGCTTCACCGCCTTCTTTCTCTTTGATCTGCTGAGATCATGCCTCAGGAACCTCAGTGGTGAGAGCTTCAGTTTGCTGTTTACCACTAACAGGTTCACAACGATCATGATTATAAGAGGTATGACTGTGGTAAGCACAAATGCATCGGCATTCCAATACGTCACATACTTAGTGAGGGAATAGCTTCCATAGTAAAGCTGCGCACCCATATCCTTAAACACCGAATAGCCCAGCACGTTTCCCACCACTGATGCCACAAATGTAACTATGACAGGAAGTGATATGTAGTGAATAAGCAGCTCGCCCTTCGTATATCCTGAAGCCCTCAATGTTCCAATAACCGACGCTTCCTTTGTCAGAGTGTTGCTGATGGTTACCGCAAATATAAATGCAAGTATAACTATGACGATGTATTCAAACCATTTCATCATATTTGTATCACTGCCAATATCATTCCCTGCAAAGTTGATCGCCTGGTTCTGATACCTTGGAATGTAGTTCTCCACCATAATGCCGTTCATGACCGCCTGTGTATACACAATCTCAAGAAGGTCATCCGCCAGCTTTTTCTCATCGTTCTCCTCATCCGGCATTCCATCATCGTACATCCATGAATACGACCAGGTCTTATTTTTCTCTGGAAGATCATCAAATTCCTCATTTGACACAACCGCAATTCCGAATATCGTGGCATCAAACATGGTATCATTGTTGTTCTGGAACATGGTACTGTAGTCGGAGAGTGCCACAAATCCGCACACGCTGTATACCTTGTCACCCGCTTTTATATCATCACCGATCTCTATATCGTTGTTCACCGCATACATTCTGTCAATGGCGATCTCATCAGTTCCTACAGGAAATTCACCATCCATCAGGCACATTTTATTTACATCGTGTCTTGGTGCGAATATCCTCAGTGTCCTTCCCCCATCATCTGCAGCATCATTTACAGAATTCACCGTATCATCTTTTGTCTCTGCATTGCCTTCCACATTACCACTATTGCCATCAGAGTCTGATCCGATTTTACTCATAGGCAGTTCATAATACGACATATCATAGAGCTTCACGCCCTCATCCTCTATATTGCCCTTCATATTGTCTGACGCCTCATCCGACAGATCAAAATGTCCATCCTCCACGTTGTATTTGTCAAATGTATTGTCGTAGGTTTTCTTCATGCTCTCACCTGCAACCATGAAGCCCGACACCATTCCCGTCGTGATGACCATGAACAGGAATATGACTATATATTTTCCAAGCTCTTCCTTCAGTTCTTTTGGAATTCTTCTCCACAATGGATTTCTCATAACAGATCCCCTTTCATATTGAACATCTACCCCGTCTGCCCAATTACCAGTCAAGCTCTACAGCGGATATCTTGTTCTCATTTACAATGTTGCGTCTTATCATGCCGTCCCTGAGCTTCACAGTCCGGTCCGCCATATTCTTGATGGCATCATTGTGGGTGACCATGATTATTGTGTTGCCATACTTCTGGTTCACATCCTCTATGAGCTTAAGTATCTCCTTGGAAGTGTTGTAGTCAAGGGCACCTGTCGGCTCATCACAGAAAAGTATATCAGGATTCTTCACGATTGCCCTTCCAATTGAGGTCCTCTGCTGCTGTCCACCCGACAGCTGATTTGGGAGCTTATGTCTGTGCTCATAAAGCCCCAGAGTCTTTAACAGATCATCTACATCAAAAGGATTATCACTAAGGTATGCTCCAACCTCCACATTCTCCTTTACATTGAGATTAGGTATGAGATTATACATCTGGAATACATAAGCGAGATGCTTTCTCCTATATCTGGTCAGTGTCTTCTCATCCATATCCCCTGTCTTCTCTCCATCTATGGAGATATAACCGGAATCCGGGCTGTCGATCCCACCTATGATATTGAGCAGAGTTGACTTGCCAGACCCCGATGGGCCAAGCAGCACACAGAACTCGCCCTTTGCGACCTCAAAATCAATTCCTCTAAGTACCTCAGTTCGGTTCTCCCCTGAACCGAAGCTTTTCTTTATCCCACTGATCTTCAAAAAACTGTTGTCTCCCATGATTCTCTCCTTTTCCACATTTTATATTCTCCATAAACGCATTTCATGACTCTCATGCTACGTATCAATGTTTAAACGTATGATTATGTGTTCATATATTTAATAGCACACATGTAGTCTCTGTGTCAACTATATTAGTGATAAATAATATCAAGTATTCTTTTATGCACATTTACAGGAGCATTTGGGGATATCCCAGAAAAAAAGAGAAAACCACATTCACATCATATTGATCTGCCTGCTGTTTTCTCTTTTTTACATCTGATACCACACATGTGGCGATCAGAATCTATATTCTCTTATCTCACAGTTCTTTATGCCAAATGCTGCGAATTCCTCATTTGTCATATCATTGAAATACGACTGTACTATTCTTGATATTCCATTGTGGGCAACCAGAAGATATGTCTTCCCGGAATCTTCCGACTCAGCCTTAAGCTCATCTAACAGATTGTACACCCTCTGACACAGATGAACCATGGTCTCTCCGCCCTCATAGTGATCCAGAAAATGCGTCTTCGCCTTGGCGAATATAGCGCCGTTTCTGGCTGTTCCCTCGTATTTGCCAAAACACTGCTCACGGAGTCTCTCCTCGGCTCTCATAGGAATTCCTGTTATCTCGGATATATGTCTTGCCGTCTCCGAAGCCCTGACCAGAGGCGAATACAGGATCTCATCTATGTGATAATCTCCATTCTTTATCATCTCACCAAGCTGCTCCGCCTGCTGATGCCCAAGCTCTGTGAGTTCAATATCCGTGGCTCCACATATCTTGTTTTCCACATTCCACACGGTCTGCCCATGGCGGGTGAAGAACAGTCTTGGGCCAAACTTCTCAACAAGCACCGCCTTTGCATCGTCATATCCCTGTGTTATCCTCTTCTCAACACCTTCAGGCGAAAAGTCAAGCATGCCATCTATGGCACCACCAAGAGGAATGGACGGATATATATGTATCATCTCTGCATCATCGTATCTGTCGGTCTTCCTCTCATCGAGATGCACCACGACAAATTTTCTGTAGCCCTCATCATAGAGAGGCTGTATTGGCACATTATCGCCCCCAAGGAAGAAGCCTCCATCATAATACTTTGTCTTGTCTATCGTCTCCATAGGGAATATGACCGGTATGGCTGAAGAAGCAAGAAGTATACGTTCTATCTCCTCCGGTTCCATGCCTGACAGCTGGAATCTCTCAGGAGTAGGCTTGCCCTCCACATTGAGACATGTAGCATAACAGCTCATGTCACTGTTCGACACACCATCAAGTACTGGTGAATTCTCCAGTATGTCCATAAGTCCTTCTCTGGAGAAGAAGCCATCCTTTATCCTCATGCCTTTTGCCACAGCATCCAGTCCTATGCACTCTATTGCACTCTGTATGACTGGATTGTCTATGGTCGTGAGCTTCTCCTTGATGGACTCAAACCATTTGTTCCTGTTGTCCTCGTCTATATCCTTGTTGGACAGTATCCTGTCGTTGGTTATGTCGTACCACATCTGTGTAGCCTTATCCAGATCGCCGCAAGCGTACAATGCCGCATTCAGTGCGCCTACCGAGCTTCCTGATACCGCCTTTATATCGATCACATCTCTGTACTCCTCAAGAGCCTTCCACACTCCGATCTCATAGGAGCCACGGCCACCACCGCCACCGAGTACCAGACCGTATCCTTCCTTAACCGGCACATCCGGCTGCCCGTCCTGACCGCCCAGTTCCGTGTAATGCATCTGCTTCTTCTGCGATATAGTCTCCTCTATCGCCTTATGAAGCTCCCCGGCCTTTTCCTTTATCTCCTCTGTTCTCTCCTGAAGCTCCTGTATAACCTTTTCTTTATCCATATATTAATCCCCCTTACTATTCCATATTAAAGCTGCTCTATCCAATATTGTCATCTGATATATCCACCAATTATGATCATATATGTGTTTCATTTTAACATGTCAGCAACTATACCCACAACCTTATACTCACTATATTCAGAAGCTTTACCATTTATAGAACATTTATTTACGCTTTATATATTATTTCTTTTATGAACATATTTCTTTAACATCCGATACACAGAATGTACACAGTACCATCTTATTATATATACAGATTGATGAGGACAGCAGATGTGCGACATGCCCAGGCAGCACCAGCGTATCTGCCGTCACTCAAACTAACAACAATCCAATTTAGATAGATGGGAGGCCGGATACCTCACAAGTCC